>OFFM01001198.1_pt1 | contig 15280 bp, 17 predicted proteins | sample 1521401 | NCBI WGS metagenome assembly OFFM01 (sample SAMEA3504118, study PRJEB24116) | mouse gut metagenome | biome: mouse gut; feature: mouse-associated habitat; material: faeces | place: Denmark | collected 2011
ATAAGATAATTTTATATTTACATAAAATTTGTTCAGCCTCACCTCAATGAAGATTGTAACGATACAGGACGGTTGCCTTTATGCCGTGCATTATGATGAAGAAGAATTCGATGAATATAACCGGATTTTTGAAGATCACGGAAGTCTGCCGTATGTGTTGGATTTCTTCAAGGCTAATTGGTTGCATATAGACCAATATTATGTAAATATATTGGGATGGGGCCGGAATGAGACAGAGGCTTATGCGGCAAGAGTGGTTGAGGAAGCTTTGCAGCTTGAGGAGTATTTTGAAACTCTGATAGATAATACGGAAGATGGATTGACACCGGATCTGCATAGTCATTTTATTACATTGGAAGGATTTGAAAAGGAGAAGAATCCTGCTATGAAGAGCTATGGCCTTAAAAGACCTTCGATGTTGCGTGTATATGCTGTGGAGGTTGAGGACAAATGTCTTATAATCTTCTACAGCGGAATAAAGATAGGAGGGGCGTTAAGTAAATGCCCGATTCTTAGGGATAATGTTATAAAAAGGGCGTGGAGATTGGTGAATTATCTAAAGAGTGAGAATGTCGAGACTGTCGATGGTGTGAGAAAGCTCGCTCAATGAGTTATTAATCTTTCTTTTATAAGAGGTTCTATGATGTGGTTAGATAAAGAAAAACTTGGTAAGTTGGCTCAGCCGCTTGATGCAAAGGTTCGTGACAGAATGGAGCGGCGCCGTAGTGACCGATATTGGAAAGCAGCATCGGCTATTATCGCTGCCAAAGTGCTCCGTCAGTTGAAAAAACGCGGTATGACACGTATCCAATTGGCTGAGAAGCTTGATGTGACACCTGCAAATATCACCCGTTATCTTAATGGGAGTACAAATTTCGAGTTGCGCACGCTTGTGGAGCTGGAGCGAACGCTCGATATTGAGATAATAAACCGGAATGTTATTCCTGTCAAAGATAGAGTGCCTGTGATTCTTGAGATAGAATATACTTCAAGTGAATCAGATTGGGCAGAGTCTCCATCTTCAGTAAGTGAACTAACAAATGAGTTGTGTTATGGCTAATGAAAAACTTAAGTCGGCAAAATTCCGTTTTGTCGGGTCTGCAATAAATCAGTTTGCTGTTTTCGAAGAGAATTATAAAGATAATTGTGAAATCAATGTGAAGTCGCAGGTTAAGTTTGAATACCTGGCCGCGGATCATGTTGTATGTTGTGAAAGCACGGCTACCGGAGTGGTTGAAGATCGGCCAATCGTGCGTGCCTCTATGTCTTTTAAATTCGAGCTGAGTGATGCTACGGTGAATGATTTGACAAATGCAGATGAAGGGACGGTTGTGATTCCCCGTGAACTACTTTCGTATTTTGGGAATACAACTTATGGGGCACTTCGAGGAGCTGTGATTGCAAAGCTTGAGCCGACACGTGTACGCCTTTTGCTTCCTATGATAGATTTATCAAGAATGATAGAGAAATCAATGGTTGTGAATATATAATGAAACTCATTAAGATGGGACTTAATGAAAAGAGGCGGGTCCTGGTGGATCCGCCTCTTGGTATGTGTGTTTTTCTGTATTTGTGTTTTATGGCTCTGAGGTTTTTCAGTTCTTTAAGGTCAGAGTGTAGTTGAGGGAGTCGTTGGCGGCTTTGGTGAGGTCGGAGTTGACCATCGTCAGACTCTTGTCGGGATTGATGATGAAGTATAATGTGGCGGTTGAGGCTGCTCCTAAGGATTCTTTTGCATCGGGCACGAGTCGCATGTAGCTGGTGGTCTCACCTTCTGCTGTGGAGGTCTCTATGCGGAAATCGCCTTCGGTGAGGGAGGTGACGCCGGTGCGGAGGTTCATCGCGCTGACAGTGTCGCTTAACAGTGCTGTTTCCACGAGCTGGAAATCTCCGTCTGTGTAGTTGTGGTCATCGTCATAGTCGAGCTTGAGGGTGTACAGTATACCCTCTGCATCGGCTGCAGGCATTATGCCGGCATACAGTTCTTCCTTGTCGCCGAGACTGCCGTGGTTGCGGCCGCGGTTGTTGTCGCATGCTGTAAGTGCTAATGAAATCAAGGCTATGCCTACAAATATTTTTTTCATATCTCAGTTATTTTATTTATCTTTGATGAAAATGTATGGCACGGACGCAATTAGTGCTCCTGCATAGTAGTAACATCAGGAAGGGGGCGTTTGTTTGGTTCCTGTCTCTAATTTTGACAAATTATGAAAAATGTAGGTATTTCGGCTTGTCGGTTGAGTGTTTTGATAGCTTGCTTTGTGTCAATTTCAGTTCTGTTTGGCGGATGCTCTGCGAAAAAAAGTGTTGTGGCTGTTGCTGATGAGGTGCCGCTTCTGAATAATGTGGAATTTTTCGAGTCTGGTCTGGCGGAGGTTTACGGTGGTTATAAAGGGACGGGGCAGGATAAGGCGCGCCGGCAGAGCGGGGCTACGAGGTTTGTGTTTGTTTATTATGATGACATCATAACAGGGCAGAGTAAATCGCGAGTGTTCTCTGTTGATGCTGATTCCGTAAGATTCCATGACTGGGTGATGATGCCAAGCCCGAGGATCGTGACGCTGAAAAGAAATGGGCTTCCTGATGTTCAGGTGTATCTGCAGGGCGGCAAGAGGCTGGGTGTAGAGCTCGGAGATTCGCACGGGACTACAGTTTTCAGTGGAGATCTTGCCGGAGTCAACAATGATCTGCGGGATGCCCCGGTCTTTACGATGTCTGATTCTCTTTCACGCATGATGGCCTCTGGAATGATGACGGACAGGGAAGATGTGCTGGATGCTTATGATAAGGCGGAAAGGATATGGAAAGAGAAACTTGGAAAGTATTGTGCTGACATGCAGCGCACAGAGGTGGGTAGACATATTCTTTATAATGTGCCGGCATTCACAAAGGCTTCATGGCTGATGGGGCATGAGAAGGAACTTGAACTATCATCTCCGCAGGATTATGACGCTCTGAGGGTGGCTATGGCGGCTGACGATCCTTATATAATGGCGGGAAAGTGGCCGGGCGCACTCGTGAAACTGTTGGCAGGAAGCGATCTGCTACGGCGGCTTGCCAAAGCGGATGACAGGCCTAAGACTCATTCGTATAAGGAGGCTGTGATGAGATATATGGAGCGTTATGACGAGCTGGTGCGTTTTCTCGGTCTGACCGGAATGCCCAAGCTTGCCCAGATGGCTGTGGCGCGGACTTTATGCACGGGAGGATTGCTCGAACGCGCCGGAAATCTTGAAGATGCGTTGGCGGTTGTTGACACAGTGGCTTCTGGGTATATGCCTTCGCCTGTGGTGTCGGAGAGCGTCAGGGAGTATGCACGGCAAATTTTTCATGATGAGGATCGGGAGGTGCGTGACACTCCTGAGGGTAAAATTCTCAAAGATATTATCGCAAGGTATGCCGGTAAAAATGTAGTATTGGATTTCTGGGGTTACAAGTGCCATCCGTGTCTGGCGGAAATGCGTAATACACGGGAGGCTCGAGTGTCGGAAAGGGGTAATCCCGATTGGGTTATAGTTTATGTGACGGGGGAGGATACAACCCCTCGTGAAGAATATGAAAGGATTGTGGATAAGTATCTGGAAGGGGATGAGACATACTTGCTTAACCGGAATGACCATCTGAGACTGACGGCAATGTTTGAGGTGACTGAGATTCCCCGAAAAGTGCTTATCGGCAGGGATGGGAAAATAATAGATTCCGAATTTGTATTCAAATATGACGAAAGCGGAGAATGGAGCAACCGTCCGCGATGATTTCCGCACCATCCGGGAAACAGTTGGCTGGAGAGGTCAGGAACAGTATGGTGCGGGCGATATCTCCGGCAGCTCCTTTCCCGGGGAGTGTCTCATCGTCAGACAGAGTGATCATCCGCGATCCATAGCTGTCTGGAAAAGGGAAGCTGTCGAGATGGACGCGCCATTCTCTTGCGAGAGTGCTATCGAGCTCTGATCCGCATATAACCATATCGACACCTCTCCAGGCTTTGAGTAGTGACCGGAATTCCGCAGTTATGTCCTGATGGTTTTCCGTGTCGGTATGATGGAAGCGTATGCCGCTGTCGTATGCCATAGTCTCGCCTGTGGCTCTGTCGCTGCTGAAGAGCGCGACACGGCAATCCGTCTTGCTGAAGGCACTGATAAGCTCAGAAAGCAGACCGCCGTTAATTCCGGCTATCAGCACACGCTTGCGAGGCATGGGGAATGTTATCCTTCCAGCGCGAGGCATGGTGCCGGCTGCAGATGATGCGGGTCTTGCGGACCTGTTTGTGCGCGGAGCGTTTCGCAGCTCCTCCATTTTTCTCTCAAGGTAATTGTCAGCCATATTCAGAGTATTGGTGAGACAAGGCGCACCACAGATTCAAGTCCGCGCTGCAGGAGCGGTCGCCCTTTCCATGCGCTGAATGTAAGTTTGGTGCATTGGCTGATGTCGCTGAAAAAGATGTCGCGCATCTGCCTGTTTACGTCTCTGTCATAGATAATCAGGCTGCATTCGAAATTGTTTTCGAAGCTGCGGTAGTCAAAATTTGTGGAGCCTGCTATCACGATGTTCTCGTCTATGATGATTCCTTTGGCATGCAACATTCCGGGGTTATAGAGATATACCTTTATCCCGGCTCTGAGGCACTGCGTCACAAAAGAATATCCGGCATACTGGAGCATCCTCGAATCACTTTTGCCTGGAATCATGATCCTCACGTCGATCTTCGACATCGCTGCTGCCTCCAGGGCATGCTGCAGTGCGTCGGTGGGAAGGAAATAGGGTGTCTGTATGTAGATTGACTTTGTGGCGGTGGATATCGCTTTGAGGAAGCAGAGCGACTGGTTGTCCCAGGAGTCGAGGGGACCGGATGTAACCAGCTGCATCCCGATATTGTTGCGCAGTGTTATGGGGGCGACTTTCGGATATTCTATCGATTCCGGATTATTCTTGAAATTCCAGTCTACAATGAATGAATAGAGAAGGGATTCAACGATGTCTCCATGCAGACGGAAATGGGTGTCGCGCCAGGCTTTGCCTTCTGATACACCATATTGGTAGCGGTCGGCGATGTTCATACCTCCGAGATAACCGATCTCGCCGTCGATAACCACGATCTTACGGTGGTTGCGCCAGTTGATTCGGTTGGCGAGTTGCGGGAATGTCACGCGGAAGAAGGGATGGGTCTCAACTCCGTTCTCGCTCATACGCTTGAAGAATCGGCTACGGGCTGAGAAGCTGCCGACGTGGTCGTAGATCACTTTCACTTCAAGACCTTCGCGAGCTTTGGCGATGAGGATGTCGGAGATTTCCTGACCGGTCGAGTCGTCGGAAAATATATAGTATTGGAGATATATTGATTTGCGGGCTGCACGCAGGTCGCGTTTCAAAGCCTCGAATTTCTCGGCTCCGGTGGTGAAGATCTCGATGCGGTTGTTTACCGTATAAAATGATGAGGACAGCGATCTGGCAAGCTTTATGAGATTCTTGTCGGCTGCAGGGATGTCAAGGGTGTTGATGTTGACATGGCGGGGAGCCATGCGGCTGATCATGCGGCGTTTGTTATGACGCGATATCATATGCTCCCCCTTCAGACTGCGTCCGAAGAAGAGATAGAACACCAACCCTACGATAGGAAGGAATATCAGGGCAATCACCCACGCAAGCGAACGGATAGGGTTGCGGTTCTCCTTGAGAACCACAACAATGCAGCTTATGATGGTCACAGCATAAACCACATTGAAAATAAATACTATCCAATAGTTCACCGATGCCATACTATAGAGATGGATTTATGCCGGCTTTCCCCATGCAGGGACGCGGCTTGAATCAGCCACTAAATTAATGAAAATTGGTGTAAAAAGGAAATGAACTCATTTAAACTTTTTACCGAATGTTAAAAATGGGTTTACCAGATATTCTTTCATCAACCTTTGCGGGATATTTTGGTCGCTTTTGCCCCCCCTCTTCGTGTGACAAAATCGCCTCAAAATATCCCTGCAAATATTAATGAATAAAAAGTTAAATGAGTTCAACGGATTATAAAAAAATTAGACGAGGGGACTTCGCAATCACCTCGCCTTTGGCTTAACTAAATAAATTCTTACATGTTAGGATCATAGTATTTGTATGCAAAATTACAAAAATATGTCGAAAAACATAAAAATAACCTAAGATTATTATGTTAAAACATGTTAATGCGGATTTTGCCTGAGCCATTCGCGTGCTGTGACGCATAGTTCCTCATACCATTCCTCGCCAAAGCGGGCGATGAGCGGCTGACGAAGGAATTCGTATGCCCTTACACCTTTGGCGCGCCCGAGGGTTTCGGCGCACTTGCATATCTTCCATCGGTGGAGGTTGACTGCTGTGAAATCTCCATATTCCTTGAGCCTCACCGGATAAAGATGGCACGATGATGGCTTGAAGAATGGTATCTTGCCTTCGCGATGGGCTTTCTCAAGGGCACACAGACATTTGCCTCCCGGAGCGTATGTGGTGAAAACGCAGTCGCGACCTTCGACAAGAGATGTGACAAGGTCGCCGTCTTCATCATAATATGCGGGCCCTTGTTCCTCCACCACACGCTGCGCGGCGGGACTCAGCAACGGGTAGATTTCCGGCATTAGCTCGCAGAGACGTTCATATTCTTCGTCGGTGAGAGGGGCTCCGGCATCTCCCTCGATGCAACATGCGCCAAGGCAGCTGTCGAGGTCGCAGATGAAATAGCGTTCTATGAGGTCGAGAGATACGAGGGTGTCTTTTATCTGTAGCACGATGATGTTCTGTTTTATGAAAAGTTATTGACTCAGTATAACAGCGAAGCCGACAAGACGATCAGCGCGAGAACCGGGCGGATGATAATATATTCCGACCCAATATTCATTACGTGTCTCGAATTTGTTGCCTTCTGTGATTGCTGTGGAGGGAGTGGAATTACCATCTCGTGGTATGGTCACATAGCGGTAGTTGTAGGCTCCCTGTTTCATCGGCATCTTGAGGCGGTAAAGACGGGATTCAGAATCATAGACCATCCGGTTGGTGGCATCGAACTGTCCGTGGGTCATCTCTCCGTCAACGTATATGTCGGCATCGCGCACGAGGGGCATGTCGAGCATGTAGTGCACCGTGATGTAATCCGCGCCAAGGTCGGAGTCGGTGGCATTGTATTCACGCACGAGGAAGCGTCCGCGCTGCGTGCTGTCAAATTCATAGCTGCGCAGGGCGCGTCCCTGGTCTTTCTTCAGCCATACGTGATAGTTTGTGCCTCCGAAGCGCAGGGAATCAACGCCCATGCCTGGAAATCCGTTGCTGATGCTTTCAAAGCGGCGGTATTCGTTGCCGGCAGGGAATATAAGCTCCGGAAGATGACTGTAATGGAGAGTGGAGCCTTCCGTGCGCTGGGGGCGTTTGAGAGAGCGAAGGGTGTTGTCGTTGCCGTTCTGCAGGATGGCAACTTCCACGTCCTGATAAGGATTGACATTTTGCAGACCATTGAGCGAGACTGACATGTCGAGCTGCTGCCATTCCGTGTTATGTCCCCGGTCGGTGCGCCCGGAAGCTGTTCCTGCGATGTTCGCCATATCTTCCGTAACCATGAATCTGGCCTGAAGCATGACCTTCTCGGGAGTTTCGCGGTCGAATACCTGCAGAAGGTAGTTGCCTGATACAAGGGGGCGCATTGACGCGTTAGGGAATTCGATGCGGTAGTTCACGAAGTGCACGAATGTGTTTTCAGAGAAGGCGAAATCCTCGATATCGTCAATATTGAATCCATCGAGATATTCCGATTCCACAAGGCGCGAAGGTTGCCAGTCGGCATTGCAATGTAGCAGTCGGTATTGCAGCCATGAATTGTCTTCGGCAATCTCGTCGAACGAGAATATAAGTTTGTCGTTGGAGTTCAGACGTATCACGGGGGGCGACATGAAATTGTCGGGATTACTTACCTTAAGTGTTCTGAACTGTGGGCTGAAGATACGTGTGGCGGTATCTGCAGCTGACAGAATCGGACTAAGCGCAGGTATCAAACCCAACAAGAGCACGACACTTATCAGGCAGTTTCTCGGGTTTACCATTGTATGGGTGTTTTGCCGTGGGCGGTGAGATACTCATTGGCTTTGGAGAAGTGGCGGCATCCGAAAAATCCGCGGTATGCCGAAAGGGGAGATGGGTGCGGGGCGGTGAGCACAAGATGGCGGGAGCGGTCGATGAACGCACCTTTACGTATGGCATCTGATCCCCAAAGGAGGAACACCACATTGTCGCGCTTTTCAGCTACGGCATGCACGGCAGCGTCGGTGAATGTTTCCCATCCTATTCCCGAATGGGATTTTGGCTGGTGCTCGCGGACTGTTAGAGACGCGTTCAGCAACAGCACTCCCTGCGCAGCCCATCGCGACAAGTCGCCGGAGGCAGGAACCGGAGCTCCTGTGTCGGAATGTATCTCCTGAAATATATTGCGCAGCGAAGGTGGTATGTCTATGTCTGGATTGACAGAGAAGCACAAACCGTTTGCCTGTCCGGGACCGTGGTAAGGATCTTGACCTATTATGACGACTTTGACATTTTCGAAGGGTGTTGAGTCAAAAGCCGCGAAAATTTTTGCGGCAGGAGGATATGTGCGGTGAGTTGGGTCGGCATATTCGCGGCGTACCATGTTTGAAAGGGTCGCGAAATATTGTTTATCGAATTCCGCACCGAGTGCATCCTTCCAGCCTTTCTCTATTCTTACGTTCATAGTGTAAAATTAACAACAATTCTTCAGAATTGGAAATAAGGGTTGAATTATTCAGAAAAAAAATATAACTTTGCATATGAAATGGAGAGTGTGTGATTTAGCTCCCTCCAGAAATGTCTCCGTAGTTCAATGGATAGAATATCGGATTCCGGTTCCGACGATTAGGGTTCGACTCCCTACGGGGATACAAGTCAAGGGTCTGTTTCTGAAACAGACCCTTGACTTGTATCAGGAGATGCTCTTTATGCGCAGCCTTACAATCTAAACCAGAATAAAATATGAACGAGTTGCAGGCCATCCAAAATAAGATATATGAAATTCGAGGGCAAAAGGTAATGCTTGACCGAGATCTGGCAGAGCTTTATGGAGTGGAAACAAGAGCATTGAATCAAGCTGTCAAGCGCAATGCGGATAGATTCCCCTCGGACTTCATGTTTCAGCTAACCAATGAGGAGGTTGATATTTGGAAATCACAAATTGTGATGTCCAATTCAATAAAGATGGGAGTAAGACGAAATCCTTATGCTTTCACAGAACTTGGCGTTGCTATGCTGTCAAGCGTCCTGAAATCTCCTATTGCAATACAGGTGAACATCGGAATAATGCGGGCTTTTGTTGCTGTGCGTCAAATGATATCAGCCAATCCAATGGCTGTGCGTCTATCTGTGCTTGAAAAGAATTTTGAGGAGCTGAAGCAGGATTTGGAAGAGATTTTCACGGATTATAATGATATCAATGAGGATACCCGCGCACAATTGGAGGCAATCAACACGACACTTGCCGAACTTCAGGCGAAACCAAAGGAAAAATCGCGTCCTCGTATTGGTTTCAATACCAACCCAAGCGGAGAATAGACGTTTGGATTCTTAGGATTTCACTATTGTATATGAAATTTGTAGATGTCAATAATTTATGTTTTTAATTTTGATAAGGATTAAAAATAAGGAATAAATATGAAAGAATTGCTGGCCATCCAAAATAAAATATATGAAATCCGAGGGCAGAAGGTAATGCTCGATTTCGATTTAGCCCAAATGTACGGAGTGGAGACCGCGCAACTTAAAAGGGCGGTAAGACGTAACGAAAAACGGTTTGAGGGAGAGGACTTCATGTTTGAACTTACGAAGGATGAAGTTTCAAGATGCCAAATTGGCACCTTGAACGGGGGGCGAGGAAGCAATATTAAATATCTGCCATTTGCATTTACTGAACTCGGGGTGGCGATGCTGTCAAGCGTATTGAGGAGCGAGACCGCTATTGAAGTTAACCGAGGAATCATGCGGGCATTTGTTGCTGTGCGTCAAATGATAACCGCCAATCCCATGGCTGTGCGTCTATCTGTGCTTGAAAAGAATTTTGCGGAGCTGAAGCAGGATTTGGAGGAGATTTTCATGGATTATAATGATATCAATGAGGATACCCGCGCCCAATTGGAGGCAATCAATACGACACTTGCTGAACTTCAGGCTAACCCGGGTAGAAAACAGCGTCCTCGTATTGGTTTCAGAATGGATTCTGACGGCGAATGATCCATATGCCAATTTAGGTAGGAGCGATTTGTCTGGATTCTTTATTGTTGACCGCAACTAAAATAGTCTTCATTGTGTTAATAAAACATAATGAAGGCTTTTTTTGTCAACGACAACGGATTTGTGGAGCGCGATGAATGGTCGCCTCATTGCTGGGTGAATGTGGAATGTCCGGATCAAGAGGATGTACGCTTCATGCTGGATGACCTTCATGTGCCTGAGAGTTTTCTTGAGAGCGTGTCTGATGCCGATGAGCGTCCCAGAATCGAGCATGAGGGGGAATGGCGTCTGACAATATTGAGAATACCGCTACGTCTGGAGGGGGATGAGATGCCGTATGGCACGGTGCCGATCGGTATAATAACAAATAATGAGGTGTTGTTGACGGTGTGCTACCGCTTCACCGAGATGGTGAATGATTTCATAGATCATACGCGATGTAAGGGAATTGCAGTAGATACTGAGCCTGATTTCATATTGAGGATACTTTATTCTTCCGCATATTGGTATCTTCGTTACCTCAAGGATATAAACAATCATGTGACGGTGGATGAGAAACGACTGGAGAAGAGCATTAAAAACGAGGATCTGCTCTATATGCTCGGGATACAGCGGACACTGGTGTTTTTCAATACTTCCATCCAAGGAAATGAGACTCTGATAGGCAGGATAAGACGCGTGTATGGCGACCGTTATGATCCCGATTTGCTGGAGGATGTGGAAATCGAGCTCCGGCAGGCTGACAATACGGTGAGGATCTATAGCGATATCCTTGAAAGCACGATGGATTCATTCTCTTCAATCATTTCAAATAATGTAAATGCGATAATGAAGAAGATGACAGCGGTGTCGATTGTACTGATGGTGCCGACGTTGATAGCAAGTTTCTACGGTATGAACGTGCAGATATCTTATGGGAACCATCCGTATGTATTCTGGATGATCATAGGGTGCTCGATGCTGTTGTCGTGCATACTGTATGTGTTTCTGCGCAAGATTCGCTGGTTCTGACGGATTTTATTTATATTTGCATTTTTGATTGTCTTACGAACTTTGAACGACCTATGAATTATAGATTGCTTCTCGCCGCTGTTTGCGCGATTTACAGCATGGCCTCTTTGCGTGCCGATGTTGATTTCAATAAGAATTTCTGCGATTCAACCTTGAGGATTGATTACATTGCAGCAGGAAATTCCAAGGATAGCCATATCTTTTTAGACCGGATGCATAAGATGCCGGGATGGGCGGGGAGAAGGTCGAATCTCGACAGGGTTCCTTATGTGGGGAATGGCATTGTGACTGTGACTGATTCGCTGAGTGGTGACACAATCTACAGGCATAGCTTTTCCACGCTTTTCCGCGAATGGCAGACAACGCCTGAGGCTTACTCTACATCAAAGTCTTTTCAGAATACGTTTCTTGTGCCGATGCCGAAGCGTAGCGCGAGGATCACAGTGGAGATGCTTGATCATCGGCACGATGCGGTGGCAAGAAATACACATCTCTATACTCCGGGGGATATATTGATAGCGCGTCAGGATACAGCTGGCAAGGCTCCGTATCGCTATATCCGCCAAGGAGGAGATCCGCGTCGGGCCATCGATGTGGCTATACTCGCAGAAGGGTATACAGAGCGAGAAATGGATGCGTTTTATCGGGACGCGGAACGAACAGTGAATGCTCTATTGACGCACGAGCCATTTAAAAGCCGCGCGGATGATTTCAATTTTGTGGCTGTCGCGACACCCTCTGCTGATTCCGGGGTGAGTGTGCCCAGGATGAACGATTGGCGTAAGACGGTTTTCGGTTCTAATTTTGACACGTTCTATTCCGACCGGTATCTTACAACGGGAAATGTGTTTGATATTCATGATGCCATAGCGCATGTGCCTTATGAACATATAATAATCCTTGCCAACTGTCAGGTATATGGAGGTGGCGGAATATATAATGCTTATACTCTTACCACTACCGGTCATGATCATTTCGAACCGGTGGTGGTGCACGAGTTCGGACATAGTTTCGGAGGTTTAGCTGATGAATATTTCTATGAAGGGGATGTGATGGAGGATAGTTATCCGTTCGATGTGGAGCCTTGGGAGCCCAATATAACCACTCTTGTGGATTTCTCTTCAAAGTGGAAGAAAATGCTTCCGGAGAATACTCCTGTTCCTACGCCACGCGCGGAGGCATCGCGCTATCCGGTGGGCGTGTTTGAAGGGGGAGGATATTCCTTCAAGGGGATATATAGTCCGGCGGACCGGTGCCGTATGCGCGACAATGAGTGGCCATCGTTTTGCCCGGTATGTGTCGATGCGCTCAACTCTCTGATAGATTTTTACGTTAAATAAGCAACTTAAATATTATTTGAAAAATCATGCTGCTGGATGTTGTGTTTCTTATAGTTGGTCTGGTGCTGATTCTTGTAGGCGCCAATGCCCTTACTGACGGTGCCTCTTCGCTTGCCAAACGATGGGGTATGTCCGATCTTGTGGTTGGACTGACGGTAGTGGCTTTCGGGACGTCTGCTCCGGAGCTGGTGATAAGTGTGATGTCGGCAGCGGAGGGCAATGCAGGGCTGGCTATAGGAAATGTTGTTGGAAGCAACATCTTTAATGTGTGTGCCATAGCCGGTATCACAGCTATGGTAAGACCTATAAAAGTCACGCGAGGGATAATGACGGCCGATATTCCGTTTATGATTCTGTCGGCACTTGTGTTTCTGGCCATGGGTAATTCCAAACTGCTTGATGGGGCAGGGGAGAATATGCTGACAAGGGTTGATGGCATTATATTGTTGCTTCTGTTCCTTGTGTTTATGCATCATACATTTTCTTCAGCAAAATCTGGTTCGGTGGATGATCCGGCAGCAAAGGATGCGGAAGCGAAGAATAAGATGCCGTTGTGGAAGTCTGTCTTATGGGTTGTAGCTGGGTTAGCGGGGCTTATCTATGGAGGCGACCGTTTTGTAGCCGGGGCTTCGGGGATAGCTTCGGGGCTGGGTGTGAGCGATGCGGTGATAGGCTTGACTATAGTGGCGGCGGGTACGTCGCTTCCGGAACTCGCCACGTCGGTGACAGCGGCGTTGAAGGGTAATCCCGGAATTGCGCTCGGCAATGTTATAGGCAGCAATATTTTCAATATTTTCCTTGTGCTCGGGTGTGCGGCTACGGTAAATCCGCTCCCGTTCGGCAGCGTGGGGAATGTTGACCTACTTGTCCTTACGGGCAGTTGTATGCTGTTCTGGCTATTCGGATATGTGTACAAGAACAAGACAATCACAAGGCTCGAGGGAGGTTTGCTTGCATCGGTATATATCGGATATATGGTATGGCTTATACTGAATGCTGCCGCCTAAGTAGTTGTACAATAAATTAGCTTATGAAGATAGCATTTCATTTTGACGCTGATTCCGAACTGCTCGGATGCTGTTACGGAGATGTTGTGCATGAACGAATATTCACAGATTTGTTGCAAAATAGAAATCTGATCATCTCTTCCAAAATTTTTATCGGTGATCTGCTTTTCGGGGTGTATTCATCTGAATGTATAGCTGAAGAAGACGATGAATATGGGAGTGTGAAACTCTCGTATAGAATGAATGATGACGGATATAAGCGAATGTTCGAGCAATGGGTCATGTCGGTGTCCAAGGGTTGGAACACGTTTGATATGCATAGACTCATAGGACTGCGTGAACATAATATCTACACAGTATGTTTTGAGAGCATCGATAAGAAAACAGCTTTGTATCTTGACAATGCGCTCAAAGATTTCACTCCTTATCTCGGGGCTGCCAAGATCATGGAAGATGATCAGCTACAATGGATTCTATACGGTATGTCGCTTGTGCCTTTCGGAAGGATAGTGAACAGATCTTTAAATGTCTTTTATGACGAATGGCAGACGCCATTTATGTTGGATTCATCGTGGGTGGGAATTTTTGACAAGGTGACCGAGGAAAAACTTAATCTTCGATATACGATTTTTGATAAATATCACGATTATAGCCATGCGCGGCGAGTGGCTGAATGGAAAGAGAATTGCGGATCGATGCTTGCGTTTGTGGCTGACGATGTAGTTTCGCGTATTTCGGATATCGCACCGGATATTTCCGATAAACTGTGGGCTGCGTTGACCGGTTTTGAAGGGGCGGAAACAAATGAGCAATATGCGCAGGTCATGACATCTTGCCGCAGGATATTCGAATATGTTGTAGATAGAGTTGCGCCGGAATCTGATGAGCTTACCGAGTCGGGACATTCGATAAAAAAGAACAAGTATCGTAACCGTCTATATGAGTATGCCATGCGTTGCAGGAAATCAGATGCAGATATAGATATGATACTCGCTTCGCTTGATCATCTGACTGCACAATGGGATAAACTTAACGCTCTTGCCAATAAAGGAGTGCATGCGGAGGTGTATCGGGAAGAGGCGAGGCGGTGCTTCATAAGGACCATCCTGTTGCTCGAAGACATAGTGTCATTGAGCAAATCTCCTTTCCCCATACAGACAGAATTAAAAGAATCGGATGAAACGGATATAGAGTGAAAATTATGAGGATGTCAAATTTTGAATTGCACCCTTCTTGTGATATATTTGTCTTGTGATACAAGAGGGAATGTATCTCTGATGATGCGTTATATCGATTTTATCTGATAATGTCTATTGGATGACGAGACTAATATGGCAAATTAAAGTTTAACACATTTATTATGATTGCTTTGCAATTATGCCGATAATGTAAATTGGGAATTAGTGCAATTTCGTGTGTTGAACTCTTGAATCAGTATATTTGTATGTTTTGAGATAAGGCATTGATAAATAGCGTTATGTGGAGATGTAGGCGGTCGAGAACTATAGTTTTTACAGGAAATGTAATAAAAATATAAAGAAAAATTTTGCAGAATAGAAAATTCTTTATAACTTTGCACTCGCAAACGGCTCACGAGAGCATCGAGAGCCAACAACACGGAAGGTGCCATAGCTCAGTTGGTAGAGCAAAGGACTGAAAATCCTTGTGTCCCCG
>OFFM01001204.1_pt1 | contig 15219 bp, 19 predicted proteins | sample 1521401 | NCBI WGS metagenome assembly OFFM01 (sample SAMEA3504118, study PRJEB24116) | mouse gut metagenome | biome: mouse gut; feature: mouse-associated habitat; material: faeces | place: Denmark | collected 2011
CACCGCCATAGTGGGGAATTCCGATGGCATTTCCGTAAACACTTGAAAATTTATGGTCTTAAAATCTTATTAAGTCGAAATTTTGTTATAATTTTGTAATATTATAAACATAGGAGATAAAATCATGGCAATGACAATAAAATCTAACCCTATACTTTGGGGTGATGATGCCGAAAGGTTTAATGAGGAAGCAGACCGTAATGCTAAGCTTCCAACGCCTATAATCTCAGAGGCAAAACGTAAGAAAGTCGCTGCAATGTGGGAAGAATGCAAACGAGCAGTTTTCCCCCCGAAAAAACAATGACAAAGAAATAATAGCGGTAGCCACTTTCTCATACGATGGCATTAAGTCCTATACTCTTGATAATTCATCAAGAAACTCACTCCAACGAAAGATTCCATACACGAAGCATCATCGCAGTTATCCACCTATGCTGATTGGCAGACTTGGAGTAAGTCAAAATTATCAAAGGAAAGGACTTAATGTTGGTTCCCAATTGATGCAGACACTAAAAGTCCTTTGTTCCAATGAGAACGGAATAGGCATATGCCGTTATCTTCTTGTAGATGCCTATAATACCGACATCACACTACATTATTACGCAAAGAATGGTTTTAAGCCATTATATAAGACAGAGCAAAGTGAACGTGAAATGTTCAACATTCCAGAGAGCGAATCACTGAAAAGCAGAATAATGTATTTTGACCTCAAACTTGTGAAAGCTTGATTCTTTGGAGAGGATTACATCTTGAGCGGAGAAGAACTGTTGTCCGAATTGTTGAGCGAACGGCGCGATGAACGGAATATTGAACCGAAATCAGCAGAATAGCTTATTGACAACACAACCATATTTCCGTTGTTCTTGATATAGCGTTCCCTGTAATACGGATTAACATTTGAATAACCCCAGGCAGGATATTTTGTCCCCTTTTTATCAAACATATACATCCAGCTTGCACCAAATGTCCAATGTTTGTTTGGCTGATACTCAAAAAGATTGTATCGGGACCTTTATTACTCCAGACAGTGAAGCTTGCATCAAAGGAGGTGTTGCAGACAAGGCAAGTGGGCTTATTTACCAATATAATATAAGAATTTTATGGGACTCTGCCGAACATCTTGAATGTGCGGATATAATACGGTGTGTCAATACGTGAAACCACAACACCCTTTTTTGTAGAGGCATGAACGAAATTCACCTCATCTATCATTATGCCGACATGCGATATCCTGTCGGGATCTTTACCCGTTGCAAAAAAAACAAGATCACCGATCTCTACTTCATCCGGATCGAGAGATTTACAAAATTCAGCCTGTTTCGCAGAATTCCGAGGCAATTTCTTGCCCATCACATCTTCGTAGACAGTCATCACCATGCCGGAACAATCCGTTCCCTCCCCTTTGCCATTTTTGGCATAAGCGTATGGCGTACCCACCCATGTCATTGCCTCATCCACAATCATCCGATGATTCCGGTCACCCTTCATCTCACCCTTATGAATAGTCAATTCCCTGATAATCTTCTCATTTCTGCTCACATTCCTTTTTGAGCGACATGAAGACACACTTATCCCACACAAGATAAGTAAAATATATATCGTATATCTATGAAGTCTGCTTCTGTTCATGATGATAGACCAATTCCTGTTTGTCTTTACTTAGTTATACAAAAATAGAATTAATAATCTATACATCATCCTTAAAAAGTTTTAATTTTAACAATTTAGTGTTAAGCCGTGTAATATTGGCGGTAATTTTGCATTTACTTTGTAGACGAAACAACGGAGTCGTCAAAGACTTCTGGATTCCACATCCGGACTAATCGATAAAAAATGAGCCTTTCTCATGAAAAAAGAACAAAACAAACAAAGAAAACAGATATGAAGAAATTCACATTGTTCGCATCGGTCGCTCTTGTGGCCGTGCTGTCATCAGCCACATTTCAGGCTGTGACTTCTACCAAGGCAAATGCCTCTGGTCAGAACTTTATACGCACTTCCGGTTCGCCGGCCGCTTTCGAGACAGACTTTACTGTAGCTGCCGAGAAAACCGTGAACGCTGTGGTGTGTATAAAAAGCTACACAACACAGACACGTAACAATCCCTACGCAAACCAAGGTGGCGGATATGATCCTTTCGGAATGTTTGATTTCTTCTTCGGACAACCGCAGCCCCAACAGCGCCAGCCTCGCCAGCAGCAGAAGAAAAGCGAGCCTGTGCAGAACGGCCTTGGATCCGGTGTGATAATCTCGGAGGACGGTTACATCGTGACAAACAATCATGTTATTGCCGATGCAGACAAACTTGAGGTGCTCATGAACGACAACTCCACCTATGAAGCAAAAATCATAGGCACAGACGAGGCTTCAGACCTTGCTCTGATAAAAATTGATGCCAAAGGTCTGGCACCGATCACATTCGGCAACAGTGAGACAGTAAAAATTGGAGAATGGGTGCTTGCCGTCGGTAATCCTTTTGGATTCAACTCTACAGTGACAGCCGGTATTATCAGCGCCAAAGCTCGCAGCCTTGGTCAGAACGGTCAGCGCGGTGGACTTAACATCGAATCATTCATCCAGACCGACGCCGCACTAAACCCCGGTAACTCCGGAGGTGCGCTTGTGAACCTCAAGGGAGAGTTGATCGGTATCAACTCTGCAATATATAGCAACACCGGCAGCTACTCTGGCTTCTCGTTCGCGATTCCTACAACAATCGTGAAGAAAGTCATGACTGACCTGCGCCAGTATGGCACTGTGCAGCGCGCTGTTCTCGGATGTTCTGTCCGCGAGCTTGATGCCAAGATTGCAAAAGAGAAGAATATCACCGCTACCAAATCCGGTCTTCTTATTGCAGATGTCACCGACAGAAGCACTGCCAAAGAGCTTGGTCTTAAAGAGGACGACGTAATCACCGCAATCAATAAGGTGCCTGTGCATAACCATGCAGAGCTTGTTGAGCAGCTCAACAAATTCCGCCCCGGTGATCAGATCAGCATCACCTATGTACGTGACAATGTTTCTACAACTAAAACCGGCACCCTTCGTAATATCCAGGGAAGCACAAACATCACAAAGAAAGGCGACTTCTCGGAACTCGGTTGCGCATTCATGAAACTTGGCAGCGACAGCAAGCAGCATCTCGGCATCTCAAACGGTGTCAAAGTCACCGGAGTCAAGAGCGGATGCATAAAAGATGCTGGCATCAAGGAAGGATTCATCATCACTGACATCAACGGCGCGGCAGTAAACTCTTCGGATGATGTTGAGCGCATCTACAACCAGATAATGAAAGGTGACGATGAAGACAAGGTAATGTTCATCACCGGTATCTACCCCACCGGCAAGAAGTATTACTACGCAGTCAACCTCGCAGGGGAATAAAAAACTGACAAGATATGTTTAAACCGGATACCAGGTCTCAGGACCTGATATCCGGTTTAACGTTTTTTACCTGATGAATAATGGATAATTGGCATGATATTTGTTATGATAATATCAGCGAATTTATAAGAGTCCGTCTCATAAAAAATTTAGCTTTAGGAGACGGACTCTAAATTGAAATTGTTTCAAATCAGTTGGATTATTCACGATTTTTGATTAAATTTGCAGCAATTTTTTGGAAGGACATATGAGACAATTAAAGATAACAAAATCCATTACTAACCGCGAGAGTGCCTCTCTTGACAAATATCTGCAGGAAATTGGTCGCGAAGAGCTTATTTCTGTCAGCGAAGAGGTGGAACTCGCTCAGCGAATCAAAAAGGGAGACCACGCAGCGTTGGAGAAACTGACAAAAGCGAATCTTCGTTTTGTAGTGTCTGTAGCAAAGCAATATCAGAATCAAGGACTTAGCCTCCCTGACCTTATCAATGAGGGCAACCTTGGATTGATTCGTGCAGCGCAGAAATTTGATGAGACACGCGGATTTAAATTTATTTCCTACGCAGTTTGGTGGATTCGCCAGTCGATTCTTCAGGCGCTTGCCGAGCAAAGCCGCATTGTGCGTCTTCCGCTCAATCAGGTAGGCTCTCTGAATAAAATCACTAAAGAGCTTTCTAAATTCGAGCAGGAAAACGAACGCCGCCCCTCTCCAGAGGAGCTTGCGGAGCGTCTTGACATGCCGGTTGATAAAATTTCCGATACTATGAAAGTATCGGGACGCCATATATCTGTTGATGCTCCTTTTGTGGAAGGTGAGGATAACTCCCTTCTTGATGTGCTTCCAAACGATGACAGCCCCATGGCTGACGCGAGCCTGAATCAGGAATCGCTTTCCAAAGAAGTGGACCGCGCGCTCAAGCAGCTTTACGACCGCGAACGCGAGATCCTGAAGATGTTCTTCGGCATCGGTTGCCAAGAGATGACACTCGAGGAGATCGGTGCGAAATTCGATCTTACACGCGAGCGTGTGCGTCAGATAAAGGAGAAGGCTATCCGTCGTCTTAAAGGACAGAAAAGCAAGCTTCTGAAAAGTTATCTCGGCGAATAAATCCACGCCCTATCAATGGTGAAGAATAAAAATAGATACAGATCCGCAGCTAAAGCAATCGCTTTGGCCGCGGGTCTACTGTTTTTATCCCCTGCCGCACACGCCACCGAAAATAAAATCGATAATGACAGCGTCAGAATAGCCAATCGTGAAAGTCTCTTTCCAGAAAGTTCAAGAAGTCTCGCAAAATCGCATTTCACATGGGGCGCAGAAGCCGGAGCATCCCTTGACCTGACAGGTCACGACATGTCAACATTCGATGTCGATGTGCTCTTCGGTTACAAAAACTCCTACATAAGAATGCTCGGTGTCGGTGCAGGAATTCACCGGACTGTGCAAGGAGGAGACAACTTTATTCCTGTATACGCGACAATTCAGACATCCTTCCGTAAAAAACCGTCATTACTGTTCTTCAGCGCAAAAATAGGATATTCCTTCAACACAATCAACGACTCCCCCACTTTCGGAGACCTTTCTTCATCTCTTGGTGTCGGCATCAATCTGTCTGATTCAAGATTAGCCAAAACATATGTGCTTCTTTGCGCCGGCTATAGGTATTTCAACCGTAGGCATATAAATATGATCGACAAACTTGATCAGCATTATGTCTACATCGCCCGCCTCTGTATAGGCGTCAGCTTCTGATATTTTTCACTCATATATTTTTTAATTTAGTACTATGTATTGCATAGTACTAAATTATTACTTACCTTTGCAACATAAATCAATAACAACAGATATGGCATCATATGAAACAAATGGTCCGAATATCAAGTCCCAGATGCGGAAAGGGATTCTTGAATATTGCATCCTGCTGATGCTAAAGGACAAACGCTGCTACGTCTCCGATATCGTGGAAAACCTGCAGCGTTCAAACCTAATCGTGGTCGAAGGCACGCTCTACACTCTTCTTAACAGATTGCGAAAAGAGGGTAAACTTACCTATGAATGGGAGGAATCGCCCAAAGGTCCGCCGAGGAAATATTATTTCATAACACAGGAAGGTGAAAGCGTATTGCAGTTAATGTCGGAAGCATGGGATGAAATAAGCAATTCCGTCAACTATTTCAGAATGATAAATCTTGGGAGACAACTCCCTTATAATCCACAACAACGATGAAAAAAACTTTTAATATAAATATAGCAGGGAGTGTATTCACTATCGATGACGATGCATATGCATTACTTGACGACTATCTCGATACTCTCAATCATGCCTTCAAAGACACCGATAATGAAGAAATAATACCAGACATCGAGAACCGCATATCTGAGATATTCTCAGTCAAAATTGCCAATGGCGCAAACGTTATCACACTGTCGGATGTAGAGGGCGTTATCGCGAGAATCGGACGCCCCGAGGAACTCGTTGACATAGACGTGGAGATTTCATCAGGTCAGAATGAAGAGGAGGAACACATAAGCAGCTCGGAAGAGACCGTGCCCCCGCCCTATTCCGATAATGAAATCAAGGATGTGAAGAAGAAACTATTCCGCGACAGTTCCAAAGGAATGTTGGGAGGTGTCTGCGCAGGATTTGCCACTTACCTAAATTTTGATGTGACATGGATAAGACTAATTCTTGTCTGCCTCTTTGTGTTCTCCTATTCTTCTATCGCGATCGTATACGTCATCCTATGGATTGTCCTTCCTGACGCACGCACTCCTCTACAGCGCATGCAAATGGAGGGAGAGGTGCCGACTCTATCAAATATAGGAAAATCTGTAACAGGCTTTTTCAAATCCACGCAAGAAAACAATACTTCGTCATCATCGCAGACCCCTCCTCCCCCTTACAGAACAGAGAGCAGCGGAAAACGTTTTGCCGACGGATTGGCACAAGTTTTCGGTGCCATAGCTAAAATGATCCTCATGCTTGTGATGGTTGTAGCGGTTCCCGTGGTGGTCGCACTCGGAGTTGCTCTTGTGGTCTGCATATTTGCACTTATAGAGATGGGGACAGCCTGGGGATTCACAAATATCACCGGCTCTATACTTTTCACCAACATCAACTATAATGAAGTGCTTCTTGGTTTACTCATAGGCATCGGCACAATAATAGCAATCGGAATACCTCTGTATTGCCTCATATGGCTCATTGCCACAGGAAACAAGAAAAGTATGCGGAAAGGCACCAAGATTTCACTTATAATCGTATGGAGCATCGGTTTTGTCCTTGCTGCAATCTCCACAGGTTTGCTTGTGGCATACGAACAGACAGCTCCTGCATCAGAAAGAAATCTTGATTTTCTATGCCACAAGGATTATTTCGAGGATTACTGTGAAGATGTCATATCAATCGAGAGTCTGTATTCCTCCACCGTTAACCATAAGTGTCTGACCGCTGATCCACGCTGAGACAGGGGAAGCGAAAAACAATACCGCTCCTGCTATATCAGAAATCTCTCCCAGGCGATTGATAGGAGTATGGGCAAGCATTTTCTTCTCAATCTCCGGGGTAAGCACTGATGCGAGCGCATGCGTGCGCGTCGCACCCGGACCAACATTATTCACCCTTATACCCATGGGTCCATAGTCGAAGGCAAGATTCGCAGCCATATGGTTGAGAGCTGCCTTCGACGATCCATATATAGCCATCGAGGGAGAGGTATTGACACTGCTCATTGAAGTGATGTTGACAATGCTGCCGTAGCCCGATTTTTCCATATACGGCGCTGCAAGCTTACTCAGCTGCCAAGGCGCAAACACATTGATTGCGTAGATACGTTCCACGTATGCCCGGTCGATCTTATATGGGTTCTCCCTTCCTCCACCGCCCATACCGGCATTATTGACAAGGATATTGACAGTCCCATATGTCTTTACAGCAAAATCGATGAGATTATTCAACTCATCCTCATCAAGGACATTACATGCAACTGCTACTGCTTTTCCTCCATCCTTTGTAATCTCATCCGCGACTTCCGACGCTTTATCAAGATTCAAATCACTCACAACAACACATGCTCCGGCAGCAGCAAGAATCTCACAACATCCCTTTCCAATGCCATCTCCACCACCGGTGACAACGGCAACCTTTCCTGTAAGGTCATATAAACTTCTTATATCCATAAATTTAATTCGGCTTTGTTATAAACATATAACAAAGCCGAATTAAATGGGTTCAGTACTAAGTAACTGCTCAATTAAAAACGTCACTTAATTATCTTGGAGTCCTTCACATAATCAGAACACTATTCTACCTTTCTTTGCCTGCTCAAGCATTTTTTTGCCTGGAACAAGGTATACTTCAAGACGACGGTTCTTCTCGCGGTTCGCAAGAGAATTGTTTTCTTCCAAAGGCATGTCATCGCCATAGGCATAAGAGAACAGATAGCGTGTGTCGCATCCCTCCTTGACAAACCAATCGAACAATGCTGTGGAACGCTGCTCAGTGATATGCTCACGATATTTCTCAGAACCGGTATTGTCGGTATGCATGACAAGAAGCACCCTATACATATCGGGATCCTTGAGATAACGTTTCAATGGTGCGAGCAACGCATATGCATCCTTTCGCACTTCCACCTCGTTTGGCGCGAAAAGTTTTGATGCCGGAATTGTCACAAGAAGCACCTCCTTATTACGATAGGTCTCCACCATTGATGAATTCTTGGCATTGTATTCCTTATTATAAAGTCGGTTACGCCCCTCCTTCTCCTGGAATTTGCGGATAAGATCAGCGCTCTTGGCATCAAGATCAACGCTGTTTATCATCTCACTGAACGACATCTCATCCAAGGCATCGATACGTTCCAGCTTATTCTGAGCCACGGAAACCGAAGCGGGGAGCAGTAACGAAGCTAACAGGAAATGCCTAAAATATGTCTTCAATTGATTCCTCATATTGCAATTCACCCTTAACTATCAAGTTAATATCCGACGGATCCATCTCAATCTCACCATCCTTTTTAATCTCTTTTGCAACAAAGGCGGATAGCTTCTCGATGTCAAGTTCTTCCTCTTCTGTCACACCTGCATCTATCTTGAGATAGCCGTTTCTCTCATACCAATCCCATATGATGTCGATTACATATAAAATCTCGTCATCATCATATTTATCACTCACCTCTTTCGGGAGAGTGGCACGGATGAATTTTATAGCATCATCCTCGTCATATTTCATCAGCTCACTCATACTTGTCGTCTTTACGGTTTAGAGAAAGGAGATCTTCCGGAATTGAAGTGTGAATCTCCCGTTCATCATCATCTATATCAGTTATAAAATCATCCACAAGTGGGATATAAAGTTCTTCCCCTTCCGGAGTCCGGATCACCATAAGCTGGTTAGCTGTAGAATCATCGATATATTCCAATTCACCTATGTCTCCGAACCGGGTATCGATCACTCTGAAACCCTCGAGGTCATCCTCAAACATAACCTCGCCTACATATTCCTGCAATTTATCTTTTGGGGCATATATTGCACTATTAACTAACTCCGATGCCTCCTCTACAGAATCCACCCCTTCAAGTTTGATCAGAAAAGACGTGGCACCCTTCGAACGGATTGATTCTGCATAAAACGGAACAGGGATTCCCTCGCTTTCCACAATCAAGGGATTCCCATCCTCCACATATTCCTCGGGAATATCAAGCACGGCATTGAGTTCCCCTTTCAAAGCATGGGTCTTCTGGAATTTCCCCACCTCTGCCAAATTATTCTTATCAATCATCTATTCTAATGATTTTGGCACCCAGCCGGTTCAGGCGAAGGTCTATATTTTCATATCCTCGGTCTATCTGTCCGATATTCTGTATCTTGCTCGTGCCCTTTGCCCCCATGGCTGCAATCAGCATGGCAATTCCAGCACGAATATCCGGTGATACCATATCCGTAGCCTTCAGACAATTGAAATTGCCTGAGCCGATAACTACCGCACGGTGCGGATCGCAAAGAATTATTCTTGCCCCCATATCAAGGAGTTTATCGACAAAGAAGAGGCGACTCTCAAACATCTTCTGATGAATTAGCACACTCCCTTTTGCCTGCGTGCACACCACAAGGAATATACTTATAAGGTCAGGCGACAACCCGGGCCATGGAGCATCAGCCACAGTCAATGTTGACCCATCTATAAAGTTCTCTATCTCGTAGATCTCTTTCTGATCAATACGTATGTCGTCACCTTCAATCTGAAGATGAATACCGATTCGTTCGAAAGCCTCAGGCATAAGACCGAGATCCTTGACACCCACATTTTTCAGCAACAGATTGGAGCCAGTCATCGCCGCCATTCCTATGAAACTTCCAACTTCAATCATATCAGGCAGAAGACGGTGATCAGCCCCACCTAAAGTCTTGACACCATGTATGGTCAACAGATTGGAGCCTATACCCTCTATGCAAGCACCCATCTTGCAAAGCATCCTGCATAATTGCTGTATATAAGGCTCACATGCCGCATTATATATGGTTGTCTCCCCCTCCGCGAGCACAGCTGCCATTATGATGTTAGCAGTTCCCGTTATTGAGGCCTCGTCAAGGAGCATATAGTCGCCTTTCAATCCATCCGGGGCTGTTATGCTGTAAAGCCCCTCTTCAGATGAATATTCAAATGACGCCCCGAGTTTTTGTAGACCCATGAAATGAGTGTCAAGTCTGCGACGACCGATCTTATCCCCTCCCGGTTTTGGAAGCACAGCTTCCCCGAAGCGGGAGACAAGCGGACCGAGTATCATCACAGAACCACGCAACGACGCTGCCTTCTTACGGTATTCGGGAGTGTGGATATAATTGATATCGACCTCATCGGCTTGGAACTCACACGTGGATTCATCCGTGAAGTTTGTTTTCACGCCCATCTCCGCGAGAAGATTGATGAGGTTGGTCACATCAAGGATTCGCGGGAGGTTGGAGATTGTGACCCTCTCACTGGTAAGTAGCGTGGCGCAGATCACCTCAAGCGCCTCGTTTTTTGCTCCCTTGGGACTTATCTCACCGCTAAGACGATGACCGCCCTCAACAATAAAACTGCTCATTTTTTCTTCTTTTTGCCCTTAGGCTGGTTTATAGGCGCCGCCTCCTTGAATTCATGCAGAAGATATGTATTGGGATCAAGATCGATCTTGCCATCTGAATATTCCCTCAGGTCCTTGAGAATTTTGGCATCTGTCACACCCTCTTTATTATGAATAAGCATCAGCTTTTTCATATGGTGGGCGATCAGTGAAATAAGAACATCTTTCTCCTCACCTTCCTCCATGTCGGCAACAGTATGAATCATCTTCTCGATGCTTTTACCATAATGTCTATAGCGCATCGGGGAAGCTGTATATGGTATCTTATCAGGCTTTGGATTCAATCTGTCAGCTGTCACAACATCACAAGGAAAATCGATGTCAAGTTCAAATCTGGAAATAATGTTGATCTGGTCCCAGATCTGGGTATAGTCTCGGTTCTCCCCCACCAACTCAGGAAAAAGATTTGCCATGATGTCGGCAATCGCATAAGCACAACGGGTACGCTCCTCCCTGTCGGGGATAGAAACGCAATAATCCACCATGCCCTGAACGTTTCTTCCAAATTCCGGGAGTGTGATGGGTTTCAAATCTGTATTGTATGGTATCATTCGTTTACCGGGTTATAAAATTTTACAAGTTCAAAGAACTCGCCTTTGCAAATATAACAATTTTTTTGGTCATTTCTATCAGAGACCGATTCCAATTTCTAAGCAATTAGATTCGCGGTTTCGCAACGGTTGTCTGATATTCCTTCAAATATTCTGGTACAGAATAGGCTATATCCAGGAAATCTTCCTCTCTGAAAGCCTTCTCCGAGAGTGCGAGCATATCCTTCGCAAGCGGATAAAGACCGTCAAGCCACTTGGCATTGGGCGACTTTATAACATCTTTTGCTTTCTCCGCGCCGTCTCCCATAAACCACACCTCTCTATTCTCCAGTACCGGGGCATAGGAATCATTATCGAGTATCATCGGGCCGGGAGCCTGCAACGCATTGAGCGAAAAATCATATGCACCGGTGAATACCTCCATGCGGCGCGCGTCAATCATCGGTGCAAGCACCTCTTCTCCTGTGAAATTAAAATTCCGGAACATCGCCTTTACGGCCAATATCTTCAAGGTGCTGACACCTATTAGAGGAACTCCAAGGCTGAATGCCAATCCTTTGGCAAGTGACAGCCCGATTCTAAGTCCGGTGTAAGAACCGGGGCCGATACTCACTGCCACGGCATCCACATTCCATTCCTTTCGTTTCACCTCTTCCATTGCTCGCTCAACAAAAGGGGCAAGCAATTCGGCATGTTTCATGCCATCTCGGTTTTCAAGATCGAATTCAAGCACACCATCCCGTGTGAGCGCTACAGAACAGATCTTTCCAGATGTTTCTATATTTATTATTGTCGGCATAATTATCAATTATAGGTTTTACTTACTTACCATTAACATATCCGGCAGCAGCCTCAGCGCATCTGCTGCCATCGATTGCGGCAGATACAATGCCCCCGGCATAACCGGCTCCCTCCCCAGATGGATAAAGACCCTCTATTTCCACATGACACAGCGTATCTTTATCACGCGGCAATCTCACCGGTGACGAAGTCCTTGATTCCAGCCCCAACAATATGGCTTCATTTGTAAGGAAGCCCGGACATTTCCGTCCGAAATCCTTGAAGCCTTCTCTCAACCTCCAGGAGATGAATGGAGGAAACAGACGGTTGAAATCAACGGCATGAATACCCGGGGCATATGAGGTCGACGGAAGTGTGCCGGATGTTTTGCCATCCGTAAAATCTTTCATTCTCTGAGCCGGGGCATTGATACAGCATCCCGCCTCTTCAAAAAAACTTCTCTCGAGATCTTCCTGAAGCTGCAACATCTCAAGCGGTCCTTTTTCCTCATACTCCGGAAAATCACCGGGCCGTATCTCCACTACCATTCCGGAATTCGCTTTCTCCCCCGCTCTCGCAGAAGCGGACATGCCATTGACAACAAGCTCATTCTCTCCGCTTCCAGCCGGCACAACCACACCACCGGGACACATACAGAAAGAATATACACCGCGACCCTCAACCTGGGTCACATAACTATACTCCGCTGCAGGAAGATATTTCCCTCTTCCTGCTTCAGAATGGTATTGAAGCTTGTCTATAAGTTTCTGGGGATGTTCAAGACGCACACCTATGGCAATACCTTTGGCTTCCATCGCGACACCTGCCGCATGTAGATTCCTGAAAGTATCGTGAGCGGAATGCCCTGTGGCAAGCACCACTGCATCAGCCATGATTTCATCTCCATCCGATGTGACCACGCCCTTCACTTTATTGTCATCCAGTATCAGAGAGTCAACTCTCGTACCAAATCTCACCTCTCCCCCACAATTCTGAATTGTAAGTCGTATATTTTTAATCACGTGTGGCAATCGATCACTTCCGATATGAGGATGTGCATCCACAAGAATATCAGGATGTGCACCATGCCGCACAAGAACCTGAAGGATTTCCTCCACGCTACCCCTCTTTTTGCTACGTGTATAGAGCTTGCCATCACTGAAGGCTCCGGCTCCCCCCTCCCCGAAACAATAATTGGAATCAGGGTTGATCTTACCTTCCCGGCTTATGTTGGCGACATCAATGCGACGCGCATCGACATCTCTGCCACGCTCAATGACAATCGGACGCACACCATGCTCCAATGCCTTTAGAGCAGCGAAAAGTCCGGCAGGACCAGCCCCGACAATTACAAGTCTTTTCGCATTAGCTTCAACAGGGAGATAGCTTCTTTCACTGAGCAATGGCGTTATCTCAGTATCTTCACCGCAAGCGACTCTCACTGTCAGATTGACCATTACATTCCGCTTGCGGGCGTCAATAGATCTTTTTACTACTCTCCACGCATTGACCTCCGACGCAGGCATTCCAAGCTCCTTAAGAACCGCCTTCTCAAGCAAATCCCGCTCACCCGCCACGCGCGGCGCCACACGCAATAATATATCTTGAATCATTTGTATATTTGTATATTCTTTAAGAAAACAAAATTACTACATTATAAATGTATTTCAAAAAAAATCATTGGTGACCGGTAAAAATATGCCGGCACCCCATACCTTCGCGGGGCTGCGTTCCTCATCCATCTCGATATGGCGCTACAATTGTTTCACCTCTTCGAGGTTCCGTCGCCACCACCCATGTCCTTGCTAGTATCTATGGTCTACACCATTGTCGCACCACGCACCTGCGGTGCGCGCACCCAACAAGCTTCGCCTGAAACTTTGCATCAACTTTTCGCATCAAGCAAAAAGCGGAGCTTTTTATTGGTTTTAATGGTTTCCAAAATTTGGTTTAAAATGCTGAATTAAAATGGTTTTTATTGGTTCTAATGGTTTGAGGAAAATTAGAGATGACCAAGATCTATAGAGGCCAGAGCTTAGACGCTAAAGAAGCGACTAAGCAAATTTTAACACAGAAATGAAGAGATGAAATATCACATGGTGTCATCTACAATACAACAACTGTCATTTTCGTTATTACTGAATGACAGATATGATGACACCGGAGCAACGCAGCCGTTGCATGGCGGCTATCAAGGGCAAGGGCACAAAACCGGAAATGCTGGTGAGGCGGTTCTTGTTCTCGAAAGGTCTGCGCTATCGTGTCAACAACAGTAAATTGCCCGGCTCACCCGATATAGTGCTGAAGAAATACAAGACCGTTGTCTTCATCGACGGCTGCTTCTGGCATGGTCATGAGGGTTGCAAGTATTATCGTCTACCGAAATCCAACATCGAATTCTGGAAGCATAAGATATACATGAACATGGCACGCGACTATGCGGCCAATGTGGATCTGGAACTTGCAGGATGGCGGGTGATACGCGTATGGGAATGCGACATCAAGACAAAGGCAAAACGCGATGAGACCCTTGAACGCCTCTACCATAAAATAGTCGGGACAGAGACTGAAACAAACACCTACGAATCCTCGCCCGATTCAATACCGATAGCCGCAGAACCACCCTCCTCATACGGCAACAATGAAATCTAATTCGGGATAAATAAAGCCCACTCTTGTAACTATCTTTCATTATTCCATATTACATATGACAATATGAGCGACTACGGCAAATACAATGACGATAATGAGCATGACATGTGGGTAGACCACACATATCATGAGAATACCGGTGAGCTGAATGATTGGTATGGAGAAGATGATGGAGAACAAAGCTCAATTGTCGAACATCAAAGAGCCTTGGAAACAGAACGATTAAAACTCGTTTCCCTTACAGAGAAGTGCAATAAAGAACACTTATCAACTATAATTCTCTGCATCCTTGCAATTATCATTTCGCTCACTGTATGTATGCTGATTTATTTATAGTCAGCTTAATGAAAAATATTATTGCTTGTCCGGTAAACGAGCTTAACCGATCGTATTGAAATATTTTATTTACACATAAGCGTCTGTCGCAAGAAACAAATCAACTTCCAATCATAGCGAATACGATTTTAGACTCTGAACTTAAATTATTCATAACGCTGAACTACGTTTCACGTTTTAACGCAGAACTCACGCGGAATCGTCTTATCGGTGGTGACTTAGACATATGAACCTTGCGGGTTAACAAGGCCTCCGGCTTTCTTAACGGCGCGGAACGCAGGCGGAACGATCCGGCAGATGTCAGTCAATTGAAAGCAGGGACAAACTCAGATGCCTGTCGTTCCGCCTGCGTTCCGCGTCACAAATCAGGACTTCAGTTCTGATTTG
>OFFM01001210.1_pt1 | contig 15169 bp, 8 predicted proteins | sample 1521401 | NCBI WGS metagenome assembly OFFM01 (sample SAMEA3504118, study PRJEB24116) | mouse gut metagenome | biome: mouse gut; feature: mouse-associated habitat; material: faeces | place: Denmark | collected 2011
CATCGGGGCGGTGGTGCCGTTGGCCTTGAAGGCGGCCATCTGCTCGGGCGTGTAGCCCAGCGAGGCAAGGATTGCGTCGGTGTCGCCGCCCAGCTCGGGGGCGGGGCCGTAGGTAGGCTGATAGTTGCTCAGGGTGAAGGGGCAGCCCACGGTGACAAACTCGCCGACCTTGCCGCCCTGGTTGATCTTCACCAGGGTATTGCCGTCGTACAGGCTCTCGTCGTCCATGATTTCCTTGGTCGACAGTACAGGGCCGCAGGGCACGCCGTAGGGCGACAGCAGCTTGACTACCTCCATCTTGTCTTTGGTGATGGTAAACTGCTCGATACGGGCCCAGATTTCCTGTTTGTGGCGGTCGCGGGCATCGGCGGTGTTGAAGTCGGGATTGGTGAGCCAGTCCTCAAAGCCCAGAGCCTTGCATGCCAGCTCAAAGTTTTTAGGCTCGCGCTGAAGGATTACATACACGTATGCGTTGGGGTCGGTCTCCCAGCCCTTGCACTTGTATGTCCAGCCCAGCACGCCGGAGCCTTCCTGGTTGCCCGAGCGGGGCACGAAGTCGCTGAATTTTCCGTCGGGGTACTGCGGGAACTGAGTCAGATAGCCCAGCTTTTCCAGCGTGAGCTGGTCGCGGGTCTTGATACGGCAGAGGTTAAGGCAGGCATTGTGCATCGACTGATATACATAAGTGCCCTCGCCGGTCTTCTCGCGCTGGCACAGGGCGGCCAGCAGACCGATGAGCAGATGCATGCCCGAGTTGGAGTCGCCCAGGGCTGCGCCGCTCTGGGTGGGCACGTCGTGCTCGCCCTGCCACCAGCCGGTGGTCGAGGCGGCGCCGGCGGTCACCTGAGCGATAGGCTCGTAAGCCTTGAGGTCTTTGAATCGCGACGACAGCGGGAAGCCCTTGATGGTGCCGTAGATACAGCGGGGGTTGAGCTGATGCACAGCCTCCCAGCTGAAACCGAGCTTGTCCATGGCGCCCGGGTGAAGATTTTCTACAAATATATCGGCCTCCTTGATGAGCTTGGTGAGAATCTCCTTGCCATCGGGAGTCTTGGCGTCGAGCGCGAGTGATTTCTTGTCGGAGTTGAGCTGAAGGAAGTAGTAGCTGGGCTCGCCGGCCATAAACTGGATTTCATTACGGGTGGCGTCGCCCACGCCCGGGCGCTCGATTTTGATTACCTCGGCGCCGAGCCAGGCGAGCATCTGAGTACATGACGGGCCCGACTGCACTTCAGTGAAGTCGACCACTTTGATGCCTTGGAGAGGAGCTGTGTTCATAACGGTGTGTGTGTTTAGTAAGTTTTGATATTTTCTGTGTGTGTCTTATGCAGTATGCGAGGCTCGCGGCCTCATATCGACTATAAAACGCCCCGGCCCGGCAAAATGTTGAGTCGCAGATGCGAAAAAGGATTTTGCACCGGCAGCCCGTGATGTGACCTCCGGCATTTTTTTTCGTACCTTTGCAGTGACGTTTACATACTCGATATAAGGTGTGTTTCAGGTATGGATAGAGATTGTCAGATACAGGTAGCTGTGCCTGCGGTGCATGGTCATCGTACAGGTGTCGACATCATGAGGGTATGGTTTAGCTTCGGGGTCGTGCTCGCCCATTTCTGGCACGAGCCCTTCGGGTCTGATGTGGTAATGGATATATTTGCACGCAGTACCCAGTTGCGTATGGCGACCTTTATGTTTGTGTCATTTCTGCTCACAGGGCCGTCGCTGTGCGATACATCTGTCAACCGCGACAAAATCGTGCGCCGGCTGTGGCGACTCGCTCTTCCGATAGTGATGTGGGCGGTGATATATTTCGCAGTGCTGTGGGTTGCGCATGGTGGTATGCCTGTTTCATCGTTGTGGTGGCAGTTGTTTACGGGGCATAGCTACAACAAGGCGATGTGGTTTCTCAACAACATACTGTATCTCACCCTGCTCTTTGCCCCGATACTGCTGATGCACGACCGCATTTTGAAAACTGCTATATTTGCCGTACTCACAGTGGTTCCGCTCGCGCTCGAGTATACAGGCGCCGAGCAGGCGCTTATTGATGGCCTGCGCGACGAAATCAAGTATCCGCTGGGGCGATTGGTCGAGATGATGCCGTATGTGAGCCTACCTCTGCTGCTGTGTGTCACCGGGGTCATGAGCCGGCTGCGCGACAATCCTTTGCGCGGGCTGGTGCTTCTGTTGCCGGCCGCAGCAGTGGCATACATATGGCTCGCTCCCGGATGGTCGGGCGTATACGCCCTTACTGCCGGCGGTCTTCCGTTGTTGATAAAGACCATGATGGTGTCGCTGATGATATATTTCCTGCCGGGGCGCATTATACCCGCTGTATTGAGGCGGATGCTCGCGGCTGTAGCGCGCTACGGCATGGGCATATACTGTGTGCATCTGCTGGTAGGTCATGTGTTTTTCGACACTATGGCCGGTGCCGTAGGGCTGCGCCCGGGCAGTTTCTCGGGCTGTGTGGCGCTGTATATTGTGAGCCTCGCATTGTGCGTGGCCATATCGCGGATACCATCGAGGCTATGCCGCAATATAGTCATGTGACCGAATCGGCTATGCTGCCGGTCCGGTCACATGGCGACTGCGGTTTTCAGCCGTGTCAGCAGTACATGGCTTCGATCTGTGGGGCATAGCGGTCGGCGATGACCGGTCGGCGCAGCTTGAGGGTATTGGTGAGCTCGCCTTTCTCGATGGTAAACTCGTCGGGGAGCAGGGTGAAGCGCTTGATTTTCTCAAATCCGGCCAGGCCGCGCTGCAGGCGCTCGATGCGCTCCTGGAAGAAGCGGATTATCTCGGAGTTCTGCACCAGGTCGTCGATGCTCTTGAACGCAATCTGATGACGTCGGGCATAGTCTTTGAGCGCCTCCACGGCGGGGATGATAATCGCGGTGACATATTTGCGGCGGTCGCCAATCACGGCCACCTGCTCGATGTAGCGGTCGGCGCCGAGGCGGCTCTCGATGGCCTGGGGCGCGATATACTTGCCGTTGGATGTCTTGAAGAGGTCTTTGATACGGTCGGTGAGGATGAGGGCGCCGGAGGCGTCGAAGTATCCTGCGTCGCCCGTGCGCAGCCATCCGTCGGGGGTGAATGTGCGCTCGGTCTCGGCGGGGCGGTTGTGGTAGCCGCGCATCACCGTCGGCCCCTTGACCTGTATCTCGCCCTCGTCGCCGATGCGCACCTGCACGCGGGGTATGGCCGTGCCGACAGTGCCTATCTCAAAACCTGTCTGCGGGAAGCAGGTCACGGTGGCGGTGGTCTCGCTCAGGCCGTAGCCGATGACGATGTTGACGCCCATCGAGTGGAAAAACTCCACGATGTTGGTGGCCAGCGGAGCGCCGGCCGTGGGGAAGATATTGCCGCGGTCGACGCCCATGATGCGTCGCACGGGCCCGAAGACGCGCTTGTCAAAAAAGCGGTATTCCATCTCGAGCAGCGCCGGTACCTTGCGGCCGGTGCGCACGTAGCGCAGGTTGCGGCGGGCGCCCACGCGCAGCGCGCGCAGCATCATCTTCTTGCGCAGGCCGCTCATGCGCGAGAGTTTGTCCTGAATGGCGGCGTAAGCCTTCTCCCAGAATCGCGGCACGCTGCACATGCACGTGGGACGCACCTCGCGCAGGGCGTCCTGGATACGGCGCGGGTCGGTATTGACCCACACCTCCATCGACATGTACAGGCAGAAGTATGTCCACGCTTTCTCGAAGATATGGCACAGCGGCAGGAAGCATATCGATGTATCCCGCTCGCTGAGCATGTCGAGGCGCTCGCGGTGTATGGCCAGCGCGGCATTGAAGCAGCTGTGGGGCAGCACGGCGCCCTTGGGCTCGCCAGTGGTGCCTGACGTGTATATGAGGGTGGCTACATCGTCGGGAGTGGCGTCGGCGGTGCGGCGCTTCACCTCGGCGCGGCACATCTCGCCGGCGGCTGCGCCCAGGGCTGTGAGCGAGCTGAAGGTGAGCACGCGGCGGTCGTCGGTATCGTGGGGCGTATCGGCCGAGTAAAGCACGATATGCTCCAGCCGCGGGCAGCGCGGGGCCACTTCCATGGCGATGGCATACTGGCGCTCGTCGCCGGTAAAAATGATGCGGGCACCGGAGTCGCGCAGTATGTACTCCACCTGCTCGGCGCTCGACGTGGCGTAAATCGACACGGGGATGGCGCGGTTGCGGTAGCAGGCAAAGTCGGTCACAAGCAGCTCGGCACGGTTGCCCGAGAAGATGGCGACCATCTCTCCCGGCTCGATGTCGAGGGTCTCCAGGGCGCATGCCACCTCAAAGGAGCGGTCGTCGAGCTCGCGCCAGGTCATCGTGTGCCATGTGCCGGGCAGGGCCGGCTCTTCATATTTCAAGGCAGTGCGGTCGGGATGCCGGCGCGCCTGCGCGGTAGTCAGTGTGTTGAGGATATTTGTCATAAAAAATATCAAAATCCGTGGCAAAGGTAGCCCAATCGGCATAAATCAATAACAAACCGGGCCGGAAAATCAGCCTACTGTTAACAAACATTTCGGCTATGCACACCAAGTGCTAATATTTGTTAACAAAACAGAGGGGCTGTCTATCGCTCGATTGCCTCGGTGATTTTTGCCACGATGTATCTCACATCGTCGTCGGTGACCCAGGGGCCCGAGGGGAGGCACATGCCGCAGCCGAAGAGGCGCTCGCTCACACCGTTGACGTAAGCGGGGCAGCCGGCAAAGACGGGCTGGCGGTGCATGGGTTTCCACAGCGGGCGGCTCTCGATACCGGCGGCGTCGAGGTACACGCGCATTGCCTCGACATTGGCGGCGGGCTCGCAGTCGGTGTGTGCGCTCGCGGCGGCGTGGGTCACGCCGGCGGCGCCGCCCACTGCACCGGTCACTATCTGTGAGTATGCCTTGTCCTGGCCTTTGACGCGCAGGTCGGCGTCGAGGGTCACGGTGCAGAGCCAGAAGTTGGAGTCGTATCGCGGCGAGGGATTCTCGTGGAGCGTCACGCCCGGCACGTCGCGCAGCAACTCGCGGTACAGGGCCTGCACGTGGCGATGGTGGGCTATATGCTCGTCGAGCACGGTCATCTGTCCGCGGCCGATGCCGGCGCAGATGTTGCTCATGCGGTAGTTGTATCCGATGTGCTCATGCTGGTAGTAGGGATACGACTCTCGGGCCTGGGTGGCGTAGAACATGATGGTCTGCTTCCACTCGCGGTCGGGCACGATGAGGGCGCCGCCGCCCGAGGTGGTGATCATCTTGTTGCCGTTGAACGACAGTACGCCGAAGCGGCCGAAAGTACCGCACACTTGCCCGTCGAAGCGGCTGCCGAAGCCCTCGGCGGCATCTTCAATCACGGGGATGTCGTAGCGTGCGGCCACCTCAAGTATCTCGTCGATGCGCGCGGGCATACCGTAGAGATATACCGGCAGTATGGCCTTGGGCTTGCGGCCGGTGACGGCGATACGGTCTTTGATGGCGCGGTCGAGCAGCTCGGGATCCATATTCCAGGAGTCGGGCTCTGAGTCGACAAATACCGGGGTGGCGCCAAGGTAGGAGACGGGATTTGACGAGGCACAGAAGGTAAACGACTGTACCATCACCTCGTCGCCGGGGCCTACTCCGCAGCCGATGAGAGCCAGGTGCACGGCGGCGGTGCCGGCGCTGAGAGCGACGATTTCCTTGTCGAGGTCCGGGTTGCCCTCGCGTCGGTCGACAAATGCCTTGAGGTCGTCCTCGAAGCCGTTGACATTGGGGCCCAGGGGCACCACCCAGTTGTCGTCGAAGGCTTCACGGATGTATTTCATTTCGTTGCCGCTCATATGAGCCAGGCACAGGAGTATGCGTTTTGCCATAGCTGTGATGATGTGATGATTGTCAATACCAGTCGACGCCGTTGGCCCGGGATGAGCGCTTGTCGTACTTGAGGTCGGATAGCATCGAGGATTTGACAGATATACTGAAGTTGTAGCTTTTGTACGGGCCGACGGGCACAAACGATGCCCGCATACTGAAGCAGTGCAGGTCGCGGGTGATGTTGCAGTTCATGTACGCCAGCCGGTGGGTGTCGAAGTTGTAAGATGCCGAGAAGGAGAAGTTCCACCCGGCCGTCGGGCGGATATTGCCCGAGAGACTGAGGTTTTGGGTGATGCGAGGGTCATACTCCATCTTCTGCTTGTTGAAGGTGCCGTATGCGTATCCGATGGAGTAATTGAGTGTGAGGCTCCACGGTACGCTCCACTTCATGTAGCCGTCGCCGTCGAGCTGCAGATCGCCGCCCGAGTCGCCCTCGGCCTTGTCTGAGAGAGCGCGGTCGTGCTCGGCGCCCGATGGCGGAGTCTGGCCGGCGTCGGTACCCTGGCCCTTGTCGGTCTTGTTTTTGCGCTTGAAGGTATCGTTGTTGAATGTATAGCTGAACGATGTGCCGGTGCTCGACAGGCGTCCCAGGCCCTTGCCGGCTTTCCAGCGGGGGATGTTGACGCGCACCGGGTTGCCGGCCGAGTTGAGCTGGTATGTATATACGTCCCAGGTGGCCTGAAGGTTGAGGTTGAAGCCCTTGGTGAGGCGCAGCAGCAGCGAGGTGTTGATGTTTGACCAGTTGAGCGAGTCGGCGGCGAAGTTGTAGCTCTGCGACACGTTGAAGTTTTCGATGAGCGAGATTTTTTTCTCGCCCACAGAGTCGTTGGTGTTTACCTTCATCTCCAGATTGTTGGCGATGGAGTAGCTCACGGTACCGCTCTTGCCCTCCGACGGTACGCCGAAAAGAGCGTTGGGGAAGAGGCTGTAGCGGCGTTTCATCGGCTGGCCCTGGGCGTTGAGGTAGTCATACTCGCCGTAGTAGCCAAAAAATTTCGAGCCGAAGTCGGGGGCGCCCGAAAATGATACCGACGGAGTCACCACGTGGCGTATCATCTTGACCTTCTTGGCCAGGAAGCCTACAGGGCGCCAGAATCCGTATACCTTGGTGTCGAGCGAAATCGAGCCGCGGAAGTCGTACACGTTGTAAAATCCGTAGGTGGTGTCGCATACCTCGGCCGAGGCATTGGGGTCCCATGCGCGGCGCACCTTGTTGGTGTACATGCGGTCGGTCAGGTCGATGCTCGGGGTGATGTTGAAGTAGCGGAAGAGATTAAATGTCGCCGAGATGGGGATGTTGTGGCGCATGGCGTTGCGCCAGTCCTTGATGAGGCTTTTCTTGAAAAACTCATCCTGGCGCGAGGTGAGAGAGTTTTGCAACTGGCCCGAGTATGAGATGCGTATCTTCTCATACCAGCGCTCGTCGCCGGCGGCTTTCTTGCGCTTGAAGGGGTAGGTCTGCGCCATGCTCACCGTCACGTTGGGAAAAGACACGGTGAGCGTGGAGTCCTGCGTGCGCTGGGCCACATTGAGCGTGGTCGACAGCTGCCATTTGGTGCCGGGGAAGCGGTAGGTCATGTTGACCGTCGAGCTCTTGGTATTTTCGGTAAAGGAGTTGGAGTAGTATGAGTTGAGGTCGTTGCGCGAGTAGCCTGCGGTGGTGAAGTTTACCGATGCCGACAGGTTCATGTTGGGATTGGCCTTGGAGTCCTGGGAGTGCGACCAGAGTATCTGGAAGTTGGTCTGCTTGGAGTAGTCGGGCGAGCCCTTCTCGCCGTAGATGGACTTCAGGTAAGATATGTTGAAGTTGCCGCTGTACTTGTAGCGCTTGGTATAGGTCGACTGGGCTGTGAGGCCCCACGAGCCTTTGGTGTATATCTCGCCGGTGAGGGCGAGGTCGATATTGTCGTTGATGGCAAAGTAATAGCCGCCGTCGCGCAGGTAGAAACCGCGCTGGTAATCGTCGCCGAATGTCGGCACGAGCACGCCCGACGCGTAGCTCGACGTGAAGGGGAAGTAGCCGAAGGGCACCGCCAGCGGAAGCGGCAATCCGGCCAGCACCATGTACACCGGGCCGGTGACGATATTTTTGCCCGGACGCACCTTGCCCTTGGTGAGGTTGAAGTAGAAGTGGGGGCAGTCGTGGTCGTCGCAGGTGGTGTAGCGGCCGTTGCGGATATAGAATGAGCCGTCGTCTTCCTTTTTGGTCTCGCCGCCGGTGAGATAGCCCTCGCCCTGCTGGGTCACGACATTGGTGATGTAGCCCTTCTCGGTCTTGAAGTTGTACCGCATGGTCTTGGCCTGGTAGTCGGTGCCCTTGTCGTTGAATACCGGTTGGTCTGTCATCTCGCCGGTGGAGTCGGGCACGCCCACGGCATAAACCGTGTTGCCGGGCAGATCCATCTCAATATTGGCGGCCTCAAGGCTTATGTCGCCGTACTTGACAGAGCTCTTGCCGTACATGAATGCCGAGTCGCGGCGCACGATGAGCATCGAGTCGCGCGCAGAGAAGTCGACGGCGCTCTCGAGATCGACCTTGGTGAGCATCGGGCGCAGGCGCGGGATGAATGTGTCGGCCGGCTCGACTGACGCTCGGGAGGCCGAGTCGGCGACACTGTCGCCGTACAGAGCCGGGGCGGCCGAGTCGGGCAGGGTGATGCTGTCGAGGCGGAAGTCGGAGGGCGCGGCGTCGATCAGCAGCGCCGTGTCGGCATCCGCTGCGGCCGGGGCGGCGGCAGGCATGTCGGGCAGCCGGTCGAGCAGCGATGAGCCGGCAGCGGCCACCGCAGGCAGCATAAGTAGCACTGTGATATATAGCAGTAACTTTCTCAAGACGCGCGCGTGTGCATAAAATCGCGACAAAGGTAGCAACTTTCCCCCACATAAGCGGCATTGCAGGCCAAAAAAGTAGGATTGTCGGCGTAATCCTGCGCCGTGAGGAGCGGCCGGGACATCACTGGCGCGCGGCGTCGATGATGCGCACGTGGCGCAGACGCAGGCGGGCTTCCAGGTAGGCGGCCAGCTCGGTACGCTTGGCGGCGGGCATGGGCCGCGAGTATGTCACCAGGGCTATGTCGGTGGTGTCGAGGCGCCCGTCGCGAGTCGAGGCAAATACAGCGCGGTCGATGGCAATCTCTGTCACCTGCGGGAAGAGCACGTGCAGCTCCGGGGCCAGCGAGCCGGCCACGGTGTCGGCGGCGCTGCGCATGGCCAGCACACTGCGCAGGGAGTCGATGGTCACCTGCTTGGAGGCCAGCGCGCTCTGGCTTATCTCGTAGATATCGCGCACCGAGGTGCCGGCCAGGGCATTGTCGCCAAACTGTGGCTCGGCGCCCTGCACGATGCGCAGGTCTGTGCCCTGAAGCCCGTAGAATTTCAGCCGCGAGGCCAGCGCCAGGTGCAGCGAGTCCTGTGGCAGAGCCTTGCCGATGAGGGTGAGAGTGATGGTACCGTGGCCGCTGTGCCATGTGGTCGATGTGCTCAGTACGTGGGTATCGGGGAAGTTGCACTCCTCGGTCACAAACCGGCCTGTGTTTATCTGAAACCGCGACTGGCGCAGCATCGACCATGTGAGATATATGCTGGGCAGCAGCGTGAGCACCGCTATCACATATACCATGCGGCGCACTTTGCGCGCCCTCACGGGATTGACCGTCTGCACGGGCTTGTAGTGCATCAGTTTCACGCCGATGAATGTGGCCAGGCAGATGAAGATGGAGTTTATCAGGAAGAGATAGAATGCTCCGAAGAAGTATGCGGGCTGCCACGTGGCCAGTCCATAGCCGGCGGTGCACAGGGGCGGCATCAGGGCGGTGGCGATGGCCACGCCGGGTATCACGTTGCCCTTGGAGCGCGAGCCTATGGCGATGATGCCGGCCGCGCCGCCGAAAAATCCGATGAGCACGTCGTAGATGGTGGGCGACGTGCGCGCCAGCAGCTCGCTGTGTCCCTCGCTCACCGGCGATATCAGGAAGTATACTGTCGAGGCTATCACCGAGAAGCCGGCCGCCATCACCAGATTGCGCAGGCAGCGCTTGAGCAGCTCAAAGTCCATGATGCCGATACCGAGGCCGATGCCGATGATGGGGCCCATGAGGGGCGATATGAGCATGGCGCCGATGATTACGGCAGTGCTGTTGGTATTGAGGCCGAGCGAGGCTATGAGGATGGCCAGGATGAGGATGACTATATTGGTGCCCTTGAACGATACCCCCTCGCGTATGGCCTGCTCGGCATCGGCCTGCGATATGAGGTAATCGTTGAGCGAGAAATAGTCTACAAAGGTGCCTTTCAGGCGGTTAAACGGATTGTCAGCCATGATTTACGCGTATGATGCCGCCGCTACTTCGCGCGCAGCGGCAGTGAGATTACAAACCGCGCCCCGGGGTGGTGCGAGGTGTCGAGGCGCAGGTCGCCTCCAAGCAGCCGCGCCAGCATACGGGCGATGGTGAGCCCGAGCCCGGCGCCGGGTTTGTCGGGGTCGAGCTTCACAAAGCGTTCAAATATGCGCTCGGCCTGCTCGGCGGGTACACCTATGCCGGTGTCGGTCACATAGATGTCGGCCATACCCTTGGCGGTGTCGATGGTGTATCCCACGTGGATGTTGCCCGCGCCCGATATGAATTTGGCCGAGTTGGCGATGAGATTGAGCAGCACCTGCTGCAGCCGCACCGGGTCTGTGTAAATGTCGACCGGCTCGGCCTCGGGGTCGATGGCGATCTTGATGTCGGAAGGCAGGCGTGTGGCCGCGCTGTCGACGGCGGTGGCGATGGTCTTGCCCAGGTCGTGGTACGAGCGGGTCACCTCGAGGGTGTCAGACTCGATCTCGGCCATGTGCAGTATGTCGGAGGCAATCGATGTCACCAGGGCGCAGTTCTGGTCGACAAGCTTGGCATACCGTTGCAGGTAAGGCTTGCCGGTGGAGTCGGTACAGTCTGTGATAAGATGCGAGTATTCCGATATGGCCTTGAGCGGTATGGCCACCTCGCGGCTCAGCCCCTTGATAAAGTCGCTCTTGAAGTTGCTGGCCCGCTCGGCTGCGTCGCGCGCCTTTATCATCTCCTGCCGGGAGATGCGCAGGTTTGCAGTCTCGCTCTTGAGAGCGGCATTGGCCTCAGAGAGCGATGCGGCCAGATGCTTGGCGCGGCGGTAAGAGCGCACCACAAAAAACATCATCACCAGCAGCAGCAGTATCGACGCCGCCGAGATGTATATGATATTGCGCTGGGCCGACAGGCGGTCGCGCACGTTTTCCTCGCTCAGGTCGTTGATCTGGCTTTTCATGCCCTGCACCTCGTATACTATCTGCAACTCGCGGTATCGGTCTCGCGAGCGCTTTTCGACCTCGTTCTCGAGCATACGCACGTATTCGTCCGAAGCCTCCAGTACTGTGGCGTCGTCGCCCAGGGCGCGGGCACACTCAATCATGTAGGCAAGAAAGCGGCGACGGAAGGCGGCATTGGCCGGGCGGTCGATACACTCCTTTATGAGCCGCAGGGCGGTGACGTGGTCGCCTGTGGCCATGGCGTAGTAGATGTCGGGGCGCGGCGACTGCCGGTATGTATTGGCTGCCCGGGGCGCGCGGTCGCGATAATATATGGCCCGGCGGTATGCCTCCTCGAGCTCCTGGCGCGAGAGCTGCTTCCAGTTGCTCAGGATGCGGGTGTATGCCACATAGCGGTTGCCGTCGAAATTGCGGTAGGGGCGGCCCAGGCGGGCATACTCCTCCTCCATGGCGTCCATGTCGGCCAGCAGCCGGCGGTCGGCCTCGATGGCCTTGCGCGGGTGCTCTGCCTCGGAGTAAGCGATGGCGGCCTGCACATTGTACATATTGCGCAGCGCATAGCTGTCGTCGGGCAGCGAGTCAATCAGCTCGCCCAGGCGGTCGATATAGTCGGAGAGCAGGCCGCCCTTGACGTCGCTTGCGATATTGACACATATCGAGTGGAGCAGCACAATCTGCTTGTAGAGGTCGTCGGGGCGGTCTACGGTGTACTCGCGCAGCTGGCGCTCAAGATGCTGCTGGCGCTTCTCCTCGGTCATGGTGTGGGTAGAGTTGTAGTTGGCCAGCATGTCGATAAATGTGAGCGTTATGTCGCGGTCTGTACCTGCGGGAAACGATGTGGCCTGCTCGCGCAGCCTGGTGAGCAGGCTGTCGTTGCGGCTGCCCATATTGGCCCGCTGGCGCACCATGTCGAGAGCCGTGCGGGTGTCTCCGGCGAGGGCGGCCGTCAGATATATGCGCCGGGCCAGGGAGTCGGCCACAGCCGGCCGGTACCTGAAGGCCAGGTCGTAGATATTCTCGAGCAGCAGTATGCTGTCGACTGCGGTCTCCGACTCGGCCAGCCGGCTCTCCACCGTGGCGGTGATGCCCTCGGGATTGTTGACGGGCTGGGCCGGTGCGGCTGCGGCGGGGATGGCGGCCGCTATATATAATAATAAGGTGTAGGCGGTAGGGATTCTCATAATGTGTGTGCGTCGCCATGTAGCAGACAGGCGACAATACCGTTACAAAGCTACAACATATTGCCCGTACCGCCAAGCAATTTATTATAAAATTAGCATTTATTTGGCAAATATGCTCCGGGATGGAGCCGGCATACGCTTGTCATTTCGGTAAAAATCACTAACTTTGCCCGGGATTATGTGCCCCTACGCGAGCGCATCCCCTACTACGGAAAAGAAAATCGACAACATAATAATCTAATCATTATGAGTTTAAACATCATCGTGCTTGCCAAGCAGGTGCCCGACACCCGCAACGTAGGCAAAGATGCAATGAAGGCCGACGGCACCATCAACCGCGCCGCCTTGCCCGCAATCTTTAACCCTGAAGATCTCAACGCCCTGGAGCAGGCTCTGCGACTCAAGGACGCCAATCCCGGCTCCACCATCACAGTGCTCACCATGGGCCTTCCCAAAGCCGCCGAAGTAATCCGCGAGGCCATCTACCGCGGCGCCGACAATGGTATCGTGCTCACCGACCGTCCGCTCGGCGGCGCAGATACCCTCGCCACGTCATACTCCCTGGCCCAGGCCATCCGTAAAATCGGCAACTACGACATCATCCTCGGCGGCCGCCAGGCCATCGACGGCGATACCGCCCAGGTAGGCCCCCAGATCGCCGAGAAGCTCGGCCTGCCCCAGGTGACATATGCTGAGGAAATCCTCGACCTGGCCGACGGCAAGGTCACCGTACGCCGCCGCCTCGAGCACGGCGTGGAGACCGTGAAGGCTCCGCTGCCCTGCGTGGTGACTGTCAACGGCTCCGCCGCCGAGTGCCGCCCCCGCAACGCCCGCCGTCTGATGAAATACAAATACGCCGTGTCGCCCTCTGAGAAGGCTGCTCTCGATGCTGCCCGCCAGGCATTTGTCGACGAGCGTCCGTATCTGCAGCTCAGCGAGTGGGGCGCAGCCTTCATCGAGGCCGACCCCGAGCAGATTGGCTTCCCCGGCTCGCCCACCAAGGTAAAGACTGTCGAGAATGTGGTATTCACCGCCAAGGATGCCCGTCGCCTCGACAACGACGACGCCCAGATTGAAGAACTCATCAAGGAACTCATCACCAATCACACCATCGGCTAAAATCATGGCAGACAACAATAACCTCATAGTATATTGCGAGCTCGAAGACGGCCGTGTGGCCGACGTCAGCCTGGAGCTCCTCACCAAGGGCCGCGCGCTGGCAAAGCGCCTCGGCGTGAAACTCGAAGCCGTAGTGATTGGCAGCAATCTCGACGGTGTCGAAGACCAGATTTTCCCCTACGGCGCCGATGTCGTGTACAAGGTAGCCGACAAGCGTCTCTCGCCCTACACCTCAAATCCCCACGCCGCCGTGCTCATCAATCTCTTCAAGGAGATTAAGCCGCAGGTATGCCTCATGGGCGCCACCTGCATCGGCCGCGACCTGGGTCCCCGCGTGTCGAGCGCCCTCCACAGCGGCCTTACCGCCGACTGCACCAGCCTGGAGATCGGCGACCACACCGACGCCAAGACCAAGAAGGAGTACCACGACCTGCTCTACCAGATACGTCCCGCATTCGGCGGCAACATCGTGGCCACCATCGTCAATCCCGAGTGCCGTCCCCAGATGGCCACCGTGCGCGAGGGCGTGATGAAAAAGGAGATTGCAGATGCCGCTCACCGCGGCGAGGTAATCAACCTCGACCCCTCCAAGTATGTCAGCGACGAAGACTTCATCGTCGAGATAATCGACCGCCAGATCGCCAAGTCGAAGGTCAACATCAAGGGCGCTCCCATCATCGTGGCCGGCGGCTACGGCGTGGGCTCCAAGGAAAATTTCCAGCTCCTCTACGACCTGGCCGCCACTCTGGGCGCCGAGGTCGGCGCATCGCGCGCCGCTGTCGATGCCGGCTTTATCGAGCATGAGCGTCAGATAGGCCAGACCGGCGTCACCGTGCGTCCCAAGCTCTACATCGCCTGCGGCATCTCCGGCCAGATACAGCATATCGCCGGTATGCAGGAGAGCTCGATCATCATCTCCATCAACAACGACCCCAACGCTCCCATCAACGCCATCGCCGACTATGTCATCACCGGCGACATCGAGAGCGTGGTGCCCAAACTCATCAAGTACTACAAGAAGAATTCCAAGTAAGCCATGGCAAACTTTTATACAGACAATCCCGACCTGCGCCACCATCTCAGCCACCCGCTGATGCGCAGAATCGTCGAGCTGCGCGAGCGCAACTATACCGAAGCCGAGCGTTTTGACTACGCTCCCCTCGACTTCGACGACGCTATGGACAACTACGACCGCGTGCTCGAGGTCGTGGGTGAGATTTGCGGCGACATCATCGCTCCTAACGCCGAGGCTGTCGACCATCAGGGCGCATCGTGCTCCGATGGCCGCGCCCACTATGCCGACGCCACTCATATCAACCTCGACGCTTGCCGCAAGGCCGGCCTTATGGGCATGGCCATGCCCCGTCGCCTGGGCGGTCTCAACTTCCCCATCACCCCCTACATCATGGCCGCCGATATCGTGAGCCGCGCCGACACCGGTTTTGAGAATCTCTGGGGCCTTCAGGACTGCGCCGAGACTCTCTACGAGTTTGGCTCGCAGGATCAGCACGAGCGCTTCATCCCCCGCGTGTGCCAGGGCGAGACCATGTCGATGGACCTCACCGAGCCCGACGCCGGCTCCGACCTCCAGAGCGTGATGCTCAAGGCCAGCCAGCTGCCCGACGGCTCCTGGGTGCTCAATGGCGTGAAGCGTTTCATCACCAATGGCGACAGCGACATCCATCTGGTGCTCGCCCGCTCTGAGGAGGGTACCAAAGACGGCCGCGGCCTGTCGATGTTTGTCTACGACAAGCG
>OFFM01001216.1_pt1 | contig 15090 bp, 11 predicted proteins | sample 1521401 | NCBI WGS metagenome assembly OFFM01 (sample SAMEA3504118, study PRJEB24116) | mouse gut metagenome | biome: mouse gut; feature: mouse-associated habitat; material: faeces | place: Denmark | collected 2011
CAAGAACGAGCGTCTGCTCATCCAGCCGCAGTACAAACCTATGGCTGTGGAGGATGAAGTAGCCGTGATCTTCTGCGGCACACGTGGAATGCTCCAGAATGTGCCTATAGAGGAGGTGGCTGAATTCGAGCGTCAGCTCCTGCAGCTTCTCCACGCGCAGCATCAGGCAGATGTCATGGACGTGATAAAGAAAGGAACGCTCACTGACGAGGCTGCCGAACTACTCACCGCAGCCGCCAATGAAGTCGCACAGCGTTTCCAGAAATAAAGTATAACCGAATATTAAAATGGCTACATTACGCGAACTCAAAAGCCGCATCGGCTCGGTAGCTTCCTCGGAGAAGATTACCGGAGCGATGAAAATGATCTCCTCCGCCAAGATGCACAAGGCGGAGCAGGGTCTGCGCAGGCTTCAGCCTTTCCGCCGTCAGGTCGAGGACGTGATCGGCAATCTGCTGCAGGCTGATGTGGAGTGCACATCGCCCCTGCTGGAGCGTCGCGAGGTGAGCCATATAGCTGTCGTTGTGTTCGGTTCAGACGATGGTCTGTGCGGAGCCTACAACGTGAATATATTCAAGCAGTTGTTGCAGCATCTTGCCGACTACCGCCGCGAGTTCGGCGATGCAGTCCGGATCACTCTCTATCCCATCGGAGCCAAGATGCTCAAGGCTGTGAAGAAACTTGAGGACGCGACGTTGGATGTAGTCACTCTCGAAGGGGTCGATTCCAAGACCGTGGGCGAGGGTGTGCGTGTGTTCACCGACCGTTTGCGTCAGGATTTCGAATCGGGTGCCGTCGATCGTGTCGACTATCTGTACATGCATTTCAGGAGTGTCAGCAAGCAGATCCCGACTTTCGGGCAACTTATGCCGGTTGTGCCGGAGCAGTTCGCCGGTTCAGGCGACGGAGCCGGTCAGCGTCAGGGGCGTCCGTACATATTCGAGCCATCGCCACAGGAGATATTCAGGTCGATTCTTCCGATGCTCCTTATGGCGGTGATGGAGGATCTGTTCACCGAGAACCGCGCTTCCGAGCAAGCCGCACGTGTGATGGCTATGCAGAGCGCCAACGACAACGCCAAGAAACTCCTCGAGCAGCTGCAGCTCGAATACAACAAGCTGCGACAACAGAGCATAACCACCGAACTCCTCGACATACTCGGAGGTCAGGTGAGATAGAAAAATGAGTAAACCAATCGAAACAATATAAAATTACATATTCACAAATCTTACTATGGGTAGTGTAAAAGACTATTTTTCATCATTGGGGTCGGGCATCGCAAGCCTTGTCAAGGGCATGCAGGTGACCGGAAAGGAATTCATCACCCCAAAGATTACTGAAAAATATCCTGAGAACCGCGAGACTGTAAAAGTGCCGGAACGTTTCCGCGCCGAGCTTACTCTCAAATATGACGCCGAAGGACGCCACAAATGCATAGCCTGCGGTATCTGCGAGCGCAATTGCCCCAACGGAACAATCACGCTCACCACAAAGATGGTCGACACCGCCGACGGCAAGAAGAAGCGCAAGCTTGACAAGTATAGCTATGACCTTGGAAGCTGCACCTTCTGCCAGCTCTGTGTGACTTCATGTCCGCAGGACGCTCTCGAATTCTCCAATGATTTCGAGCAGGCAGTGTTCACCCGCGAGAAACTTGTCAAGAAACTCAATTATCTCCCCGAGAAGGAGGAGCCGGCACCGTCGCCCGAAGAGCTCGCACGCATCCAGGCTGAGCGCGATGCTAAGATAGCTGCCGCAAAAGCCGCCGCCGCAGCCAAAAAGGCAGCCATGGAGGAGGCAAAGGCTATCGATGCCGCCGAGGCAGCTGCCGAAAAGGGATCGGCCCCCAAGGCTCCCGAGGCACCAAAAACCGAAAATAATAACTAATCATCAGATATGGAATCAGTAGGAAGTATCATCATGTATGTGATAATCGCGCTGGCGATTGTCGTCTTCTCGGTACTGACTGTCACCACACGCAAGATCCTGCGTTCGGCAACATATCTCCTGTTCACACTTTTTGCTACGGCAGCCGTATATTTCAAGCTCGACTATGAGTTTCTCGGCGCAGTGCAGATCGCAGTGTATGCGGGTGGTATCGTAGTGCTGTTCGTGTTCTCGATCCTGCTCACCTCGCACCCGGGGCACAACTCGGAGCGCCTGGTATCGCGCAAGCGTGCCGTGGGTATGACAGCCGCTCTTGCCACGCTCATCATCGCCGGCTATGCTCTTGTGAGCCGCTGCGCCATGATGTTCAGCCCCCTCCCCGAGATGCAAAATCCTTCAATGAAAACAATCGGCTCCACGCTCATGGGCACCGGTAGCGGCGAGTATCTGCTGCCGTTCGAGGCTATAAGCGTTCTGCTGCTCGCATGTATAATCGGCGGTGTGGCTGTGGCACGTAAAAGATAAACGCAAGCTATGGAAATTTCAGCAATCTACTACATTATACCGTCGCTGGTGATGTTCTGCTGCGGAGTCTACGGATTCATCACCCGCAAAAACATGATCGCGATGCTGATCTCGCTTGAGCTGATGCTCAATGCGGTCGACATCAATTTTGTGGTGTTCAACCGCTATCTCTTCCCCGGTCAGCTTGAGGGCATGTTCTTCACGCTCTTCGCGATCGCTATCGCGGCTGCCGAGACGGCTCTCGCCATCGCGATAATCATCAACCTCTACCGCGGCTCACGAAATATCGATGCCGACGAAATCACCAAACTTAAAGACTAAGAGGCAATGGAAATAACGATACCTATTCTTATCCTGGCCATTCCGCTCTTCATGTTCCTGCTGCTCGGTCTGACGGGCATGAAGATGAGCCATCCCGTAGCCGGAATCCTCGGCACGCTCGGAATGGGCACCGTTCTGGTGCTTTCCTACATCACCGCATTCACCTACTTCTTCAGCGGAAATCCTGAATTTGTCGCTGAAAGCGGCGAACGCCTCCAGGCAGTGATCTTCAACCAGACATGGCTTCAGTTCACCGACTCGCTGGTGATCAAGCTCGGTTTCCTGCTTGACCCGATCTCGGCGATGATGCTGGTGGTGATCCCCACGATCTCATTCATGGTGCATCTCTACAGCCTCGGCTACATGCGCGACCATCACGGCGTCTATGAGCACGGCTTCCAGCGTTTCTACGCTTTCCTGTCGCTCTTCAGCTTCTCGATGCTCGGACTTGTCGTAGCCACAAACATTTTCCAGATGTACATTTTCTGGGAGCTTGTGGGTGCTTCGTCCTACCTGCTCATCGGTTTTTACTATAAGAAACCGTCGGCTGTGTCGGCTTCCAAGAAGGCGTTCATCGTGACCCGTTTCGCCGACCTCGGCTTCCTCATCGGTATCCTGATTCTCTCCTACTATACCGGAACATTTGATTTCATGAGCCTCACTTCGGCTCCAGTCGACGGTATCGCCAACGTATATCAGGTGAGCGAACTTACCGCAGAGGGTGTCAAGGGTATCTTCACCAACAGCGCCGCTCCCATATTCATGGGCGCATCGGTAATGACCTGGGCGCTCGTGCTGATATTCATGGGTGGCATGGGTAAATCGGCAATGATGCCTCTCCACATCTGGCTTCCCGACGCCATGGAGGGTCCCACCCCGGTTTCTGCCCTCATCCACGCCGCTACTATGGTCGTGGCTGGTGTCTATCTCGTGGCTCGTCTCTTCCCGCTGTATCTCATGGAGGAGGCTGCGCTCAACATCATCGTTGTAGTTGGAGCACTCACGGCGTTCTATGCCGCAATGGTAGCCTGCACACAGATCGATATAAAGCGCGTGCTTGCATTCTCTACCATCTCGCAGATCGCGTTCATGATGGTTTCGCTCGGTGTGGCTCGTCCTGAGTTCCACCACGGCGTGGGCTATATGGCTGGTATGTTCCACCTGTTCACACACGCCATGTTCAAGGCTCTGCTCTTCCTCTGCGCCGGTGCGCTCATCCATGCAATCGGCTCCAACGACTATACAGCGATGCATGGTCTGCGCAAATATATGCCGATCACTCACATCACATTCCTCATCGGCTGTCTTGCAATCGCAGGTATCATTCCTTTCGCAGGATTCTTCTCGAAGGATGAGATTCTTACCGCATGCTTCGGCAACTCAATGCTCTGGTATGTATGGATGTCGCTCGTTGCCGGTCTGACAGCGTTCTACATGTTCCGTCTCTACTACCTGATCTTCTGGTGGAAAGAGCACAAAGTGCATGAAGGACACCATGCTCCTCACGATCAGCCCTGGACAATGACAGCTCCTCTGGTGATCCTTGCCGTTATCAGCTGCGTTGCCGGTTTCGTGCCTTTCGGTACACTTGTGACATGGAACGGTGAGCCGATGTTCGCTTACGAAGGTTTCTTCACCAACCTTGCCCATCTCGACTGGTCGGTTGCCGCTATCTCTCTTGCCGTCGCTATCATAGCTATCGTTATCGCGACAGTGATGTACAAGAAGGAGAATCCTCTGCCGGCAAAGATGAAGAACGCGCTTCCCGCACTCTGGGACTGGTGCTATCACCGCTTCTACTGGGACGAGCTCTACCAGTTCATCACACATAAGATCATATTCGGCTGCATCTCGCGTCCGATAGCATGGTTTGACCGCCACATCATCGACGGTGCCATGGATGGTCTTGCCATAGTGACCAACAAGGCTTCGTGGGCTATCCGCGGACTCCAGAGCGGTCGCGTGCAGATGTACGTCTGGGTATATCTCGCAGGTGCGCTCCTTCTCGGTGCCATCACGGCTATATGTCTCCTCTGATACCTGACCGCAACGTAAAAAGATATAGTAATTATGTTTTCCAATCCTTTGATTTATTTCGTGGTGATTCCGCTGCTGATGTTAGGCGGTCTTGCCCTCTGCCGAAATATTAAGCAGATTCGCGCCGTTGCGGTGACAGGCTCGCTTGCCCTGACCGCTCTCTCGGTGTGGCTGCTTGTCGACTATCTCGGTCTCCGTGCCGCCGGTGTTGACGCCCCCATGCTCTACACAGGCTCATGGAGCTGGTTCACCCCCCTCAACATCAACCTTTCGGTAGGTGTTGACGGTATCTCGATCGCAATGCTCATCCTCTCCTCCATAATCCTTCTCACCGGCAGCTTCGCTTCATGGAAGATCGAGCCCCATACAAAGGACTTCTTCCTCTGGCTGATCCTCCTCTCGACCGGTGTGTTCGGATTCTTCATCTCGATCGACCTCTTCACGATGTTCATGTTCTATGAGGTGGCTCTTATCCCGATGTATCTTCTCATCGGTGTGTGGGGCAGCGGCAACAAGAACTATTCAGCCATGAAGCTTACACTGATGCTCATGGGTGGCTCGGCTTTCCTGATGCTCGGACTCATAGGCATATACTACCATTCGGCACCTGAAGGTCAGCCGTTGACCTGGGACCTCCTCGAGATCGCTCAGAACGATTCTATCTCTCGCGGCTGGCAGCACTTCCTTTTCCCGATGACTTTCGTGGGATTCGGTGTGCTCGGAGCCATGTTCCCCTTCCACACATGGAGCCCTGACGGTCACGCTTCGGCGCCGACCGCCGTGTCCATGCTCCATGCAGGTGTGCTCATGAAACTCGGTGGCTACGGATGTTTCCGTGTGGCTATCTACCTGATGCCCCAGGCTGCCAACGATCTCGCATGGATCTTCCTGATCCTTACCGGTATCTCGGTTGTCTACGGTGCATTCTCAGCATGTGTGCAGACCGACCTGAAGTACATCAACGCATACTCGTCGGTGAGCCACTGCGGACTGGTGCTTTTCGCTATCCTCATGCTCAACACCACTGCTATGACCGGTGCCATAATGCAGATGCTCTCCCACGGTCTGATGACAGCGCTCTTCTTCGCGCTCATCGGTATGATCTACGGACGCACACATACCCGCGACATCCGTCAGATGGGCGGTCTGATGAAAATCATGCCGTTCCTTGCCGTCTGCTACGTGATCGCCGGTATGGCTTCGCTCGGACTTCCCGGTCTCAGCGGCTTCGTGGCTGAGATGACCATCTTCGTAGGATCGTTCGAACATGCCGACATGTTCCACCGCGTGTTTACCATCGTGGCTTGTTGCTCGATCGTCATCACCGCCGTCTACATCCTTCGTGTTGTGGGCAAGCTGCTCTTCGGTCCTGTATATGACGAGCATCATCTCGCACTCACCGATGCTACATGGTGGGAGCGCACATCCACGATCACCCTTATCATCAGCGTAGCAGCCATCGGCTGTTTCCCCAACTTCTTCGCTGATCTCATCAAGTTTACATTCAGCCCTTCAATATTCGCCGTGATCGGCATGAACTAATAGATACAGACACATGGATTACTCTCAGTTTTTAGTGATGAAACAGGAAATCGGTCTGCTTGCCGTTTTTCTCCTGGTGTTTCTATTCGACACGTTCATGCCGCAGCGCGGTCAGGGCTGTGTCGGCAGATTCTGCTGCGTGCTGTTCGCGATATTCACTGCATTCGGCTTCTGCCCCTCGCTGACAGCCGATGGCTTTGACTCCGCTTTCGCAGGGATGTACAACAGCAGCGCGGCAGTCGTGAATATCAAGAACATCCTGAACATCGGTGCGCTCATCGTCATGATCCAGGCACTGCGTTGGGCTGATCAGGATATGGTCCGCATCCGCCGCGGTGAGTTCTACGAGCTGCTTCTCGTGACACTCTTCGGCATGTATCTCATGATTTCCGCGCGCCACTTCCTGCTCTTCGTGATCGGTCTGGAGACCGCTTCGCTCCCTCTCGCCGCAATGGTGGCTTTCGAAAAGCACCGTTACGAGAGCCGCGAGGCAGCCATCAAGTACATTCTCACAGCCGTATTCTCTTCGGCAGTGTTCCTGATGGGTCTCTCGTTCGTATATGGTCTCGCAGGATCGCTTTACTTCGACAACATCGCCGTGGCACTCTGGGGTGAGCAGTTCAACGCTCTTCTCGCTGTTGCCCTCGCATTCGTGATCGCCGGCATCGGTTTCAAGCTCTCGCTTGTTCCGTTCCACCTCTGGACAGCCGACGTCTATCAGGGCGCACCCACTCCGGTCACCTCTTATCTCTCGGTTATCTCCAAGGGCTCGGCTGCGTTTGCAGCGATGGTGATTCTGTGGCAGGCATTCGGAGCCGTCTATTCGCAGGCTTGGGAATGGATGCTCTACGCACTGATCATAATCACGATCACGGTCGGTAACCTCTTCGCGATCCGTCAGCGCAACATCAAGCGCTTCCTCGCTTTCTCGTCGATCTCTCAGGCGGGCTACATAATGCTCGGTGTGATCGCCTACAACTATATGGGTATGGCTGCGCTGATGTACTACGTGCTCGTTTATATCTTCTCCAACCTCGCCGCATTCGGTGTCGTGGGAGCGATAGAGAATGCATCGGGCAAAGTGTGGATCGATGATTACAAGGGACTGTACAAGACCAACCCGCGTCTGGCTTTCACCATGATGCTCGCCATGTTCTCACTTGCCGGCATCCCTCCCTTCGCAGGTTTCTTCAGCAAATTCTTCATCTTCACCAGCGCCATCAACCAAGGCTCGGTAGCCATCTATGTCCTGGTGCTTATCGCGCTTATCAACACCATCATCTCGCTCTACTACTATCTGCTCGTGGTGAAGGCTATGTTCATAAGCCAGGATGATTGCGTGATCGCACGCTTCCGCAGCGCCGGTTCGGAGCGCCTCGCTCTCTGGATCTGTGTTGCCGGTATCATCTTCCTTGGTATTGTAAGCTGCGTCTACAACCATCTCCTTGAGATTGTCTGACACAAGATAGATAACCTACATGAATTCCCGGGACAGTAAAAAAACGGTTCCGGGAATTTTTTTCATTTCCTGTGCAACCGTCCGGCAAAACGGGCGTCAAAGAAATACAGGCGTTGAGAAATGTCGTGCGCGACCTGCTTACCGTCGGAAATGAATCATGATAATTAAACCAACGATAATGATATGATACGAAGACTGATTGCATCAATGCTTGCGGCGCTTGCATTAATGGTTGTCTGCACATCGTGCGATGATCTGACCCGGGTAGAGCCGGACGGGTGGCAAAAGAACCGGTTTGAAAACCAGGTGAGCAATGCGGTGCGTGATGCCGTGAACGCTCCGGGAATAGACAACGGTTCAACTTTAGTGGTCACAATGTCGGGCGATACTCTGATCGCTCCGGCCGACTCGGCGCTACGTGCCACTCCACGCCGCACTGTCTATGTCAGCATCCAGTCGCCCGAGTATCCAAATGCCATCTCGAGCAGGGCGCTGTCGGTCATCGCAGTGAGCTCTATAGCCGGAGCGGTGGTGCTTATACTCCTGGTAGTGCTTATCGGAGTGCTGGTGACGGTATGGCGGCGACAAAGCGGCAGAAACAACGTAATCAACAATGCCATATCACATGGCTACACACTCCCGGAGAGTTTCTACACACAGACACCTGCGTCGGCTCCTGTGAATATTACCCAGGTTTTCACTGCAGGCGGTGAAGGCGATGGCGATTCGACGGGACAATGTCCGCCTGTCGGCGCCTCAGCTATGGAAAATGCAACGGAGGCTGCGCGCACCGCAGTCAATGCCACCACCCGCACATCGGTCCCTGAGAAGGTGCGCCAGATACGCAACGCGTCAATACTTATCGGACTCGGAGTGATACTGTTCATCTCATTTACCAGCGCTCATGAAGCTCCTGTAGGCTTATTCTCGGGTGGAATACTGGTTGTCGTAGGTGCCTCCAAACTGCTTGGCGTATTCCTGTCAAACCGTATCTGATCCATTTGAACCTGCATGCTTTCACGAGTTCAGGAACTGACACTGATTGCCCGGTGCATCGCAGCCGACAGCCGCGATGCTTTCGGGCAACTCGTGTATGCTTATGCCGACGACATACGGCGCCTGCTGCTCAGTCTCACCAAAGGTGATGTGGCGCTTGTCGACGATCTCGCACAGGAGACATTTCTCAAGGCATATCTCGCCATACGCAGTTTCCGTGGAGCAGCACGCTTCCGCACATGGCTCTACAGGATCGCCTACAATGAGTTCCAGACCTATATGCGTCGAAACCGTATGGAGCAGGTATCGCTGACCGATGAACTAACCGACAATATGTCTCTGTCAGAACCTGCGCGACCGGATATGGAGCCTGATGTGACCGACAAGGATCTCAACGAAGCTATAATGAGCCTGTCGGACAGCGAGCGTGCTGTCACGCAACTGTTTTATTTCGACGGTTTCTCTGTGGCACGCATTTCGGAGATCACGGGAATGCCCCAAGGGACTGTGAAATCATATCTGCACCGTTCGCGCGCCAAGCTCGCGAAATTGCTTGAAAAATATCGTTATTGAAATACTTAAGACTATGAATACCCGACACGATAAGAAAACCAAGGATACAGACCGGCGCATAAGCCGTATGCTCCGCAATGAGTCAGCTCCGGTGCCGGAGGACGGATGGTTTGTGCGCAAGACCGTCAACCGCCTGCCGCCTCAGCGTCAGATGGTGCCGTCGCTACCCGAAAGGGTCGGACTGGCGGCAGCCGTTGCAAGTTCGCTCATCGTGGGGCATCGCGAGCTTGTCAGATTCCTGCACTGTGATAATCCGTATGAGTTTAATTTCAGTATGTTTGCGATCGCAGTGTTGTTCATGCTGTCGGCGGTGGTCTATGTGATCAGCATACTCGTGCGACGAGCCTGAACCGTCGGAGTATTATAGTACAGTGTACGTTTTTTTGTGACAAGTGTCCGTTATCGGACGCTTGTTTTTTTGTATAGCGTTGATATTTAACGATTTAAATATTTGGCACGCGTTTTGCATATATAAATAACAGTAATAAAACTTTAACCGTATGAGAAATAATATACTGTTGATGCCTTTGATTGGCTTAGTCGTGATATCGTTTTCCGGAAAGATCCATGCACAGACCATCGACGAGGATTCTATCGGTTTCTCGAAGATGCTTAGTGAGGTTGTCGTATCGGCACCGAAAGTGATCAAGAAAAACGACCGTGATGTCTATCTGCCCTCGGCTGACTCTAAGAAAATCTCAAAAAACGGAGTGCAGCTGCTAATGAACATGGGCATCCCGTCGCTTGCGGTCAATGAGATCCTCGGATCTGTCACCTCGCTTGGCAGCGAAGTTCAGATCCGCGTGAACGGTCGAGTGGCATCGGTCGAGCAACTGAAGACTATCTTGCCCGAGAATGTCAGGAAAGTGGAGTGGATCCAGAATCCCGGACTGAAGTATAATGGAGCTTCGGCAGTGTTGAACCTTATTGTAGTCAACCCGACTCTCGGCGGTTCGTTAATGACCCAGGCAACCTCAGCCTTAAACACAGAGTGGGGCGAGGCATATCTGTCGGCTAAGCTTAATAACGGACGGTCGCAGTGGGGATTGGATATAAACGGAAAACTCGGTGATTTCGACTCGCAGCGTGACTATCAGGAGTCATTCACATACCCTGATGGTACAACAGTGACGCGCCGTGAGATTCCCATAGCAGGAAAAGTGGTGCAGAAATATCTGATACCGAAGCTATCCTATAGTTATATCAAGCCTGACACTACAGTGATCTATGCAAGTTTCGGCTACAATAAGAACTGGCGGGCGGGCACAAGCTATACCGGACTGATGAAATATTCAGATGGCACTCCTGATATTGAGGTGACGGACGATGCGATAAAGGAGTTCTCCACCCCGACAATCTCTGCTTATCTCGAACAACATTTCGGTAAAAACAGGATTCTCTCGGTCGATGCGTCAGCTTCGTTCTATTCAGGACGCACACCCCACTATTATTCTGAACGGATCGTTGACAGCAATCAGGAGTTGACGGAGATCAACAGCATGATCAAGGATGCAAACAAAGGATATGCGATAACTGCCGATTATACCCAGAACTGGGAAAAGTCGCGGTTGACGGCAGGAGCTACCTATAGCGCCCAGCGCAATAAATCGACTTATGAGAATCTCGGCGGTCTCGTATCACGCCAGCATACCGACAACGCCTATATCTTCGCAGAGTTCGCACGCTCCATCGGCAAGGTCGATCTGACAGGAGGTGTCGGAGCTGACTATTCGTCGGTACGTCTGATCGAAAGCGGCACCGGCACACATTCATGGCGTTTCCGCCCGCGTGTCACCATGAACTACAATGCCACCTCCCATTCCAGATTCTATCTTGGTTTCTACACATGGCAGGATACTCCCGGGCTGTCGCAGACCAATCCGGTGGAGCAGCAGGTCGACGGAGTGCAGTGGCATCGTGGCAACCAGTCGCTCAACACCACTATCACCTACCGTATCGACGCGCAATACCGCTACTATGGCAACCGTATCAGCGGCACAGCCGGAATCAACGCGCAGATGACTCCCGACGCTATCGCTCCGGTATATTTCTGGGAGGGACCGCGCCTGATCCAGACGTATGAGAACAGCCGTGGGCGTAAGTATATCTCAGCGTATATATCTCCCGATATCAATATTATTCCCGGATGGCTCAACCTGTCGGGATATCTCCGCTGGTCACTTACCCACACAAGCGGCACCGGATACAGTCTCACACGTCCTAACTGGTGCGGTCAGGTCACGGCGACAGCCTACCATTGGGGATTTTACCTTATGGCACAGTACGACTATCGTCAGGGCTACCTTACCGGCGAACTGGAGGCATGGGAAGAACGCCATTCGACTATCGCCATCCAGTACGGTTGGCGCAACTGGCAGTTCATGGCAGGAGTGATTTGTCCGTTCGGATCATACGACCAGCCCTCAGCGCTCTACAACCGTTATTACAGCTATGACAGGCACATGCGGCTCAAGGGAATGTCGCCCATGCCGATTGTCAAGATAAGCTATAACCTGAACTGGGGACGTCAGAAGCGGGGCGTCAACAAGCGTGTCAACGCCGACTCGTCAGTCAAAGGTTCGGAATCAGGTCAGCGTTAACAGTGTTTTGTCTAATCCGCACGTGTCCGGTTTAAACGTTATTTCAAACGTTATTTCAGGCGGATGCGTGCGGATATGATGAAAAAAAGCGGTTGAATGCTTTGGCAGATGAAGTATTTTGTCTAACTTTGCAACTCGAAAAGAGTGAAAAATAAATAATAACACTATACGGTAATGAAAAGAACATTTCAACCCTCTAACAGAAAGCGAGTTAACAAACACGGTTTCCGTGAAAGAATGTCGACAGCCGATGGTCGTAAGGTGCTTGCACGTCGTCGTGCGAAAGGTCGCAAGCGTCTGACCGTAAGCTGCTCTATCGCCGGAAAGTAATCCGCGCGGTTCAGGCTTTGGAACGCAAAACCGGAGGAGATTCCCGAAATCAGGGAATTTCCTCCGGTTGCGTTTTCTGATATTGGGAAAATTGACGTAACTTTGTGGATAAGTAAACCGATCGAGCGATGAACGAGGACGCACTGAGCCAATTGTATCTCAAAGATACAGCGTTTCAAGACCTTATGCAGCGGCGCATATTCAATGTGCTGCTTGTGGCGTCGCCCTACGACGCTTTCATGATGGAAGAGGACGGAAGAATAGAGGAACAGCTCTATTTCGAATACGTGGCTCTCAACCTCAGCTCTCCTCCCCGCATTACCCAGGTCGCCAATGCCGCCGAGGCGCTTGCGGTCATGGAGACCAAGCATTTTGACCTCGCCATTATGATGCCCGGCATGGAGCTGAGCGAGACTTTCAGCGGTGCGAGAAGCATAAAGAACCGTCGTCCGGACATGCCGGTGGTCGTGCTCACGCCGTTCTCGAAGGAGGTGTCGCGACGCCTTGCCAACGAGGATCTTGCTGCTGTCGATTATGTGTTCAGCTGGCTGGGCAACGTCGATCTTCTGCTTGCTATCATAAAACTGCTCGAGGACCGTCTGAACGCTGACCGCGATATAAACGAGGTCGGTGTGCAGATGATAATGCTTGTGGAGGACTCCGTGCGTTTCTATTCGTCGGTTCTTCCCACAATCTACAAAAACCTGCTCAAGCAATCGTTTGAATCGTCGACGGAGGCTCTCAACCAGCATGAGCAGATGCTCCGTATGCGCGGACGACCGAAAGTGATGCTTGCCCGCGATTATGAGGAGGCTATGGAGCTTTTCGACCGTTACGGCAACAATCTCTTAGGTGTGATAAGCGACGTGTCGTTCAAGCGTGACGGCGTGAAGGATTCGCATGCCGGGCTCCGCCTCGCCAACTTCCTGCGCAAGCGCGATCCGCATCTTCCCATAATCGTGGAGTCGTCGGAAGCCGACAATGCCGACCCCGTCATGCAGATGCACTGTGTGTTTCTCGACAAGAACTCAAAGAAACTGCCTGTAGACCTTGCAAACGCTATAAAGACACAGTTCGGTTTCGGTGATCTTGTGCTCACGGATCCTGCCACAGGGCGTGAGGCAATCCGCATTGGTTCGCTGAAAGATCTGCAATACAAGATGTTCGACATACCGTCGGAGTCGTTGCTATATCATTGTTCTACCGACGATATCTCGCGTTGGCTATATTCGAGAGCGCTGTTCCCGATAGCCGACGTGGTGAAAAACCACCGCTTCTACTCGATCGGTGAGGTGCCCGCGGTGCGTCAGCTCTTCTTCGATCTTATAGTGAAATACCGTAAGATGAAGAACCGCGGTGTCGTGGCGGTGTTCCGTAAGGACCGTTTTGACCATTATTCCAATTTCGCACGCATAGGCGAAGGCTCGCTCGGCGGCAAGGGGCGTGGTCTCGCATTCATCGACCAGATAATAAAGAAGCATCCGGAGTGTGATAATTTCGACGGAATAACCATAAGTATTCCTCGCACGGTTGTGCTGTGTACCGACATCTTCGATGAGTTCATGGCGACCAACAACCTGTATCCGTTGGCTCTTAGCGACGCTCCCGATGAAACGATACTCAAGTTCTTCCTTCAGGCACGTCTGCCCGAGCGTCTTATCGAGGATTTCTTCGCGCTGTTTGAAGTGGTTGACCGTCCGCTTGCCATACGCTCCTCCAGTCTGCTCGAGGATTCGCACTATCAGCCGTTTGCAGGAATCTACTCCACATACATGATCCCGCACCTCGACGACCGCTACGAGATGCTTAAACTGCTCAGTGATGCCATAAAGGGCGTCTATGCCTCGGTATTCTACGCCGATAGCAAAGCCTATATGACAGCCACAAGCAATGTGATCGACCAGGAGAAGATGGCTATCATAATCCAGGAGGTCGTGGGCGCTCAGGCGGGGGAGTACTATTTCCCGTCAATGTCGGGCGTCGGACGCTCGCTTAACTACTATCCCATAGGGCATGAGAAGCCGGAGGATGGAGTGGCTGAGGTAGCTGTAGGTCTCGGCAAGTATATAGTGGATGGCGGTATGGGACTCCGCTTCTCACCGAAGCATCCGGAGAGTGTACTACAGACCTCGGAACTGACACTTGCACTGCGCGACACGCAGACACGCATGTATGCCCTCGATATGATAGGGGATAAGGGAGAGATAAAGGTTGAGGACGGATATAATGTGGCAAAACTGCGTGTGCAGGATGTCGCCGACAAGGGAGCGTTGACCTACATGGTGTCGACTTACGATTTCCGCGACAATGTGTTGCGTGACAATGATAAGAGCGACGGCCGTAAAGTGGTCACGTTCAATAATGTGCTCAAGCATGATGTGTATCCCCTCGCCAAAGCGGTCGACTTTATGCTCCGAAAAGGCCAGCAGGAGATGCAGCGTCCTGTGGAGATCGAGTTTGCGGGGATGATTGAGCCCGGCAAGAAATCGAAAGGACGTCTTTACTGGTTGCAGATACGTCCCATTGTCGACCGGAAGGAGAATGTGGATGAGGCTGTGATGGCTACTCCTGACGATTGCCTGCTCCTCAAATCCTCCACCGCTCTCGGGCATGGTACCATCGAGGGGGTGAGAACTGTGGTGTATGTGCGTCCCGAAAAGTTCTCTTCATCCAACAATTCTCTGATAGCACGTGAGATGGAGAAGATCAATCGCGGATTTCTTGAACGTGATGAACGGTATCTGCTGATAGGTCCCGGCAGATGGGGCTCCTCTGACTCCGCCTTGGGTATCCCTGTGAAGTGGCCAGCCATATCGGCAG
>OFFM01001221.1_pt1 | contig 15016 bp, 13 predicted proteins | sample 1521401 | NCBI WGS metagenome assembly OFFM01 (sample SAMEA3504118, study PRJEB24116) | mouse gut metagenome | biome: mouse gut; feature: mouse-associated habitat; material: faeces | place: Denmark | collected 2011
GACGCACGGTCTGTGCGTCCGGAAAACAAGCATTGATTATCAGTGTGTTATCGGACGCACAGACCGTGCGTCCCTACTTTGTCGGCCGAAATTTCGCAGTTTTGCAACACCCTCCCTACTATCCCGTATATATGGTTAAAAATAATTAAATTGGATACCAATATGGTTGCCGTTTGTTATATTTGCAGATGATAAATGACAAAGAATTATGGAGATAGTAAGTGCAAGAGATTTCAGAGTCAACCAGACCGCGGTGCTCAACAAGGCATTGAAGGGAGAGTCGGTATTGCTGACTTCGCGTGTGGGTACTTTTAAAATAGTGCCTGTCACAGCTGATGATACTCTTACTTCGCGTGTATGTCAAGGACTTAACGAAGTGAAACAGATACGCGAGGGTAAACTGAAAGGACTGACTTTAAATGACCTCCTCGATGAGCTTTGAAATAACGGCGACCCCCACTTTTCAAAAAAGCCTTAAAGCTCTCGCGAAGCGTTACAGGTCGATTAAGGATGATTTTGCCGCATTTGCCCTCTCGTTGCAGGAAAATCCGTTGCAGGGAGATGAACTTACTCCGGGGATAAGGAAAATCAGAATGGCCATATCCTCTAAAGGCAGAGGTAAATCCGGCGGTGCGAGAGTAATAACGTATACCGTATTGGTGTCGGAAGATGATGGCGTAATCTATCTGGTAGATATATATGACAAGGCCGAGTATTCGACTGTCGACGTGGCCAAAGTACGTAAGATGGTTCAGGAAATTTAAAGCGGGATTATTATAAAATTGATGCATGATGCACTTCTTTTCGCGGGAAATAATTAATTTTGCAGCTATATGGAGAAAGTCAGACCCAAAAAAGCGCTCGGACAGCATTTCCTGACCGATGAGAGTGTGGCGGCGCGCATAGCCGCTACCGTTGATTGCGAGCCTGCACTTCCGGTGGTGGAGGTGGGTCCCGGTATGGGTATGCTCACCAAATATCTCCTTGAAGCCGGACGCGATGTCACCGTAGTCGAGCTTGACGAGGAGAGCGTGGCATTCCTGCGGCAGAACTATCCGGCGCTCGACGGACGCATTGTCGAGGGCGACTTCCTGCAACTCGATCTTACCCGCTTCGCCGACGCCGACGGACACCTTTGCGTCATCGGCAACTATCCATACAACATCTCGTCGCAGATATTCTTCCATATACTTGAATATAAGGATAATGTGACGCTTTGCTCCGGCATGCTCCAGCGCGAGGTGGCCGAACGCATTGCTGCCCGCGAAGGTTCGCGTACGCGCGGCATTCTCTCCGTGCTTCTCCAGGCATGGTACGATATAGAATATCTCTTTACCGTAAGCGAGGGTGTGTTCAATCCCCCGCCAAAGGTGAAATCGGGTGTCATCAGGCTGCGGCGCAACGGCGTGACGTCGCTCGGATGCGACGAGCGCCTGTTCAAAACCGTGGTAAAGACCACCTTCGGCCAGCGCCGCAAGACGATACGCAACTCCCTCCGCCCGCTCCTTCCGCCCGGTACACCTATTCCCGACCACCCGCTGATGGCTCTCCGCCCCGAACAGCTCTCCGTCGACCAATTCATACAACTGACCAATCTCGTTAGCTCGCTGCGACAATGAAAGAATTCACCGACCAATATATCGAGGAAATGCGCGACATTATATGCCGCCACGACGAGGCTGCGGCGCGTGCCGAGCTCGAGCAGATGCACCCGGCCGACATAGCCGAACTGTATCAGGAACTCGACCTCGAAGAGGCGGAATTTCTCTACAATCTTCTTGACGAGGACACACGTGCCGACGTGCTCATGGAACTCGACGAGGAGGACCGCCGCAAGCTCCTCTCCAACATGCCTGCCAAGGAGATTGCCACGCAGGTCATCGACCACCTCGACACCGACGAGGCCGTTGACCTTATCCAGGAGCTTGACGAGGATGACCGCGACGAAATCCTCTCCCACATCAACGACGTGGAGCAGGCCGGCGACATCATCGACCTCCTTAAATATGACGAGGACACCGCCGGCGGTCTGATGGGTACGGAGATGATCGTGGTCAACGAAAACTGGTCGATGCCCGAGTGTATCAAGCAGATGCGCATGCAGGCCGAGGATATGGACGAAATCTACTACGTCTATGTGGTCGACAACGATGACCGCCTCAAGGGCATACTCCCGCTTAAAACGCTCATTACCCACCCCTCCGTGTCAAAGATAAAGCATATCATGGAGTGCGAACCGGTATCGGTCAAGACCGACACCCCGATTGACGACGTAGCCCTCGACTTCGAGAAATATGACCTTGTGGCTATGCCCGTGGTCGACTCCATAGGGCGCCTCGTGGGACGTATCACCGTCGACGACGTCATGGACCAGGTGCGCGAATCGTCGGAACGTGACTATCAGCTGGCATCAGGTCTGTCGTCTGACGTCGACGCCTCCGACTCCATCCTCGCGCAGACAAAAGCACGCATACCGTGGCTGCTCATCGGTATCGTGTCGGGCATACTCGCCTCGCTCATCCTCACCGGATTCGAGGCTCAGCTCCAGGCTGTCACCACACTCGCCATATTCATCCCCATCATCGGCGGCACGGGCGGCAACGTCGGCGTGCAGGCGTCGGCGATCGTTGTGCAGGGTCTTGCCAACGGCACGCTGGATATCAAGGAGTTCGCCAAACAGCTGTGGAAAGAGGTGAGGGTAGGACTGCTCAACGCCACAATCATATCCGGCGTGATATTCGTGTACAATCTGATTATGATACCTCACGATTTCGCCGTGACGCTGTCGGTGGCCGTATCGCTGTTCATAGTGGTGATGTTTGCCACGCTTTTAGGCACCATCGTACCCCTGACGCTCGAAAAACTGAAAATCAATCCCGCACTTGCCACAGGCCCCTTCATCCAGATTTCCAACGACATAGTCGGCCTCGTAATCTACGTCTTCATCTCCACCTGGTTCCTCTCGATATTCTGAACCTTTTTAGGGACGTAAACGAATTGCAGATAGAGAGTGAATAAAAATACTATGCCTATCAGATAATTGATGGCCAATTGTTTATAACATTTCTGCTGAATGCAGAAATACGTCATCAATGTCAGGTAAAGGACTATCGAGGCTGTCATGACCAACAGCCATACCCATGTATCTATACGGATAAAGAGTTGTAGTACACTTATTATCGCAATAGGAATCAAAGCCCAACACAATTTAAGGGAACTTGGGTGACTTATAGTTTTCATAGTATTTATATTAATGCCATCTTCCCATGCATACTTCGTAATCGTAATAAATTCTCTCAATGTCAGCAAGCAGATATGCATCTTCAAAAACATATTCTCCAGTATCAGCACCGCCCGTCATTATCTCAATCAGTGTATCTAATCCAAAATCGCAACCGGCAAGCAACAATTTTGTTTCTGCTTCCCGTCTACAATCGCCAATTTGTCGTGACATTGGATTTTTATTAATATTATTCTCCATAATGGAGCATATTGGGCGAGCTAATTTATCAATATATACTGCCATGGCAATGTAATATTTTATTTTAACATTATTGATACACTTTGGTAAAGTGTTCTTAATGTCACTTACGCCTCCGTCTGAATGTAAATAATTGGACCCAAAATCAAGTAATTCGTAAAAACCGTCTTGACCGCCAAGGTTCGAAACTATTGAATTATAATTATTAACTGCAATCTCATCAATTGTTTCTTGAGAAATACCGTCAAGTAGTGACAGTAGTTTTGCTTGTTCGCAAATAAAGTGCTCCTGAGATAATGATTTTAAATATTCTAAATCTTCTTGAGTGAACTCTGGAATATCTTGTAAAGATGAGCTCCTTGAAAGATTTTGAGGAATAGATAATAATGAGATTGTTGGCTGATTCATCAGATTTTGGTAAATACTGTCAATTTCATCATTTTTAGATGAACTTAATTCAATCTCCTCCTGGGAGCACCCTGTGATTACAGAACTCATGAAAAAAAGAAGGGATGAAAATGAGATTGAGATAAAATTTTTCATTGTTAAAATAAGTTTATATAAAAATATGGTAAAGGATTACTGATAGATATCTTGCATCCCTAATTGTTAGCATTCAATATTTTAAGTATTTATATACACAATTAGTCCGATAAAAGCGGCATATAGGGCTGTGTTTATGTATGCAAATCCCAATTGTTTATAACATTTTTGCCTTATGCAGAAATAAGTTACTAAAATTCCGTATATACCAAGAAACACTATTGCAGCATATATCATCCACCAATGAATCGAATGTGTAAGTATAAATAACATGCTGAAAATTAATGAAGGGACTAATGACCAAGTTAATTGGCCAAGGTTTGGGCGTTGTATCTTTCTCATCGCAATATAAATTGAGTGTTAACAATGCTTTTCTATTGTTAACAAGATGTAGGCATAATTGTTCTGGAAGGATAATCATATACAAGCATCTTCATCTCCAGCTGGTTCCTCTCGATATTCTGAGTCGGATATGTCTGACAAGTCTGACCGGTCGGACTCGTCGGACACACAATCGGATTTGTATAGACGCGATTATCGCTTTTTATTTAAGCTGAGCTGAGTGGGGCGGGGGCGTCTCGCCCCCGTGCTAACTTTCAGTGTACGTGGTAACTTTCAGTGTATAAGGATAATCCCACGAGGGCGAGACGCCCTCGCTCCACTCTATGCTTCCGGTGTCATTGGCTGTTATTGCTTGAGCGGGGCTTGGGCGTGGTAGCCGGGGGTGTTGCGGAAGGAGAGGGTGGCTGTGCGGTTGGTGGCTTCCGATTCGTAGCGGAGCCAGTAGCGGTCGGCGTTGAGGAAATCGAGGCTGAACAGGGCGGTGTCGATCGGCCCGTCGCCGTAGCGCCCTTCGGTCAGACGTTCGTAGACCGTTATATTGCTTCCTCTTACTATTACTTTGGCGCTGACGGCGCCTGATGCGTCGACCCCTTCAATGCCCGTGCGCCGCAGCCACACGCAGCCGCTGTCGTCACAATCGATACTGACGGCGGGTTCATCCTCATCGTCGCCGTTGCCCTCGCGCGACAATGCGCCGCCGAGGAGATATTCGTTTGCTTCCTTGGTGGTGTTGGGCTTGGCGAGAAACGCCACTATCGCCGCCGCCACGAGAAACAAAATCACGTAAAACTCTGTTGTGTGAAAAAAACTCATACACAAATATACGACTTTCGCTCAAATTTGTGTAAATTTATGATATAAAACATAAAAAGGTGTGGAGTGCCGAAGTGCGCATGGCAAAAAATTGCATATTTAACGAAATGTGTTTATTTTTGTCGGTTGATAAAAATAAACACAAGCATTAATTCACTTTTTTTTTAACTATCACTAAACTTTTTGCAATGAAATTACATCATTTGTTCCAAACATTGTTGTTCGGTGGCTTGCTGTCGGTATCTCTTACTGCATGTTCTGACGACGACGATCCGAAACCTGCGCCCGAACCCGATCCTGACCCCGTTGCATACGCTGTTCAACTTACAATGACCGACAACGGTTTTGCATTGGCTGACGGTGACAAATTTACTCCCGGTTTCAACGTGGGAGACAAGGCCGGACTCTTCGTAGTAATCAACGGCGAGCTTGTCGCTTCAAATGTCGAGCTAAGATTTGACGGAACCACATGGAATGCTGTCGAACCAGTACCTTCGAAAGGTGAAAAATACTTCGTATATACCCCTTACAACGTTGATGCTGCATCTAAAGTGACTGTTACGGCCACTGACGCCGACGAATTTTTTGCCGGCTTGGTAGCCGACTGCGCGATTCCCGGTATGGATCAGGCTGATTTCGCCACTTCCGTCAGTCCCTTTGATGTCACTTACGCAGAGGCAAGTGTTACTGAAGGTCGGGCCTTCAGCAAGGTTGAGACACTCAGCCTCACGGCTGCCGCCGACCACGCCCTTGGGGTAACTTCATGGAATCTGCCTGGAGGAACCAGCTATAAGACATCCGACGGTTTCAGCTACAGCACCCCGGGAAGTTCAGTCTGCACCGGTGTGGCTCTTGATGGCAAGGCAATTGTTCCTTGTACGGTCAATGGTCTGCCATCATTCTTCTATCTACCCACTGTTTCTGGTCGGCTCACTGTTGATTATATTCACAAAGGGATGGAGAAAATCGCAGAAGTAGGTCTCAATGACAAGGCCGGAACAGTCAAAGTCACAGTCATTGAGGGTGGTGCGACCGACGGCGGCACACGCGACCTGAAAGTGGGCGACCTCTACTATTGCGACGGTTCGATAATTCCCGTGGAAAGTCTTGGCTCCATTGACGAGGCTCCTGCCGGAGTGGCAGGCGTGATATTCTGCGTTGATAAGAACCGTTTCTCAGAAAAAGAGACCGAACTTCTCGGCAACGTTCACGCTTTGGTGATTTCGGCAAAGATGGCAACTTTCAAAAACCGTGAATATATCGCATGGTGTGATGCTTATCCCAAACCCGGAGATGACGGCGACGGGCGTTATGACGACAGTGTCGAGGATCCGAATTTCCCCGGACAGTATCTGCCGCTTATCCAGGACCGCACTGATACATCAAAGTCCTATGAGATAAACAACAGCGACATCAACGGCTACAGCAACACCGAGATTTTGCGCGCACGTCGCAGCAATGAAATATCGTTGGGTTATTATCCGACCATGGCGGCGATTGAAGACCTTAACAAGACAGTTGTAGTCGACGCAAATACAACTACCGGCTGGTATCTGCCGTCGGCAGGCCAGATGCTTGATTTCATGCGCAATATCGGCGGAGCAAAAGTTTCGGCTGAAGTTGTGGAGCACCTTTCCACTTCTTCCGAACTCGGAGATTTCAGCTTCGGCGAGAATTCAAGTCCCAACCTCGTTGCCAATCTTGACAATGCGATGTCTAAAATCAAGGCTGACGAGAAAAGCCTGTATGCAGGTTCAAGATACGCTGTCTGGACTTCATCATACGCTTCACTTTATCATGCGCAGGCCGACAGAATGATGCCCGGTGCGCGAGAAATCGTGTTCAACAATGATTTCCTCTTTGTAATGGCTTACGACGTCATCGGTAAGGGCAACGTGCGCGGTGTCCTTGCATTCTGACCGTCTGGAATTATATTATCAAATAAAGTAGCCCCGCTTATGTTGGCGGGGCTGCTTTTGTATTTACTGATGCCGGTTGCTACTACCTTCTGTATTTTGATAAGCAGCATTATAAATCACGTAAAACTCTGTTGTGTGAAAAAAACTCATACACAAATATACGACTTTCGCTCAAATTTGTGTAAATTTGGGGTATGAAACATCTCTTTTTGACTTCGATATTGGCCGTCGGTTCCCTTATGGCATCGGCCTGCGGCAACAAATCGGCCGACAGGCAGGCTGACCCCGCGCAGGATGCTGTCGCCCCGCGGCAGGCCGTGCTCGACGTGATGGCCGACGCCGATTCGGTATACGCCCGCGTGGCCGAGCAGGTGGCATTCGGGCCCCGTGTGCCCGGCACTCCGGGGCATACGCGTTGCGTCGACTACATAACGCGCCGGCTTAAGGACGCAGGTGCCGACGTGACGGTGCAGGATACCCTTTTCGCGCCCGCAGGGAGCGCCATGAAGCCGCAGCGGGTGCGCAACATCACGGGTCGTTTCAACGCCGGAGCGCCGCGCCACGTGCTGCTCTTAGCGCATTACGACACGCGTCCATGGGCCGACCGGGAGGCGGATTCCACCCTCCACAGCACCCCTATCGACGGAGCCAATGACGGTGCGAGCGGCGTGGGCGTGCTCCTTGAGATTGCGCGCCTGATGAACCGTCTGCCCAAGGATGTCGAGGTAGAGATGCTCTTTGTCGACGCCGAGGATGCCGGCACCTACGACGATGATTTTTCCTGGTGCATTGGTTCGCAGGCATGGGCCGACGCTTTCGATCCCACCTCACGCCGTGTGCCTGAATACGCCATTCTGCTCGATATGGTGGGCGCGCGCGACGCACGTTTCCACCGCGAATATTTCTCCGACCGCTACGCCCGCAATGTCAACAACTTAGTGTGGGACGCCGCACGCCGCGCAGGCTACGGCGAGCGTTTCCCCGATGCTCCCGGCGGCGCTCTCAACGACGACCACATACACATCATGCGTGTAGGCATCCCCGCCGTGGATATAGTGGAGTCGGCCAACCCGTCGACAGGCTCGTTCAACCCCACATGGCATACACTTGACGACAATATCGACAACATCGACCCCGCCACACTCAAGATGGTGGGCGATGTAGTCATCAATACCATATTCAAATAACATCATGACAATCAACGATAAGCAGGAAGAACTCATAGCCGAGTTCGCCGACATAGACGACTGGATGGACCGCTATGCCTATATTATCGACTTAGGCAACGCGCTACCTCCCATCGACGAGAAATACAAGACCCCCGAGCACCTTATCGAGGGGTGCCAGAGCCGCGTGTGGCTCAATGCCGAATACCGCGACGGAAAGGTGTATTATACCGCCGATTCCGACGCCATAATAGTCAAAGGCATCATCTCGATGCTCATCGACGTGCTTTCCGGCCATACACCGCAGGAAATCCTTGACAGCGACCTCCATTTCATCGACGCCATAGGCCTGTCGACCCACCTGTCGCCCACCCGCAGCAACGGCCTGCTCGCCATGGTGAAGCAGATGCGTCTCTACGCCCTCGCCTTCAAGCAACTCAACCCCGACCTGACGAAATAAGAGTAGAGCGGTAGCCCGGGGCGGGGGCGTCTCGCCCCCGTGGTATTACTACGGGATATCGCGCGGGGGCGAGACGCCCCCGCCCCCGGGCTACCGCACACAATAATAAACAACAGTCACTCAGACACAGACAGTATGGCAAAGAAAATTGTCGAGACACCTTTGATGAAGCAGTATATCGAGATGAAACAGCGTCATCCCGACGCGATATTGCTGTTTCGCGTGGGTGACTTCTACGAGACATTCTCCGACGATGCCATCACGGCGTCGGAAATACTCGGCATAACGCTGACGCGGCGCGCCAACGGTGTGGCCCAGTCGGTGGAGCTTGCCGGATTTCCCCACCACGCTCTCGACACATACCTCCCCAAGCTCGTACGCGCCGGCAAACGCGTGGCTATCTGCGAACAGCTCGAGGACCCCAAGCTCACCAAGAAGCTCGTGAAGAGAGGTATAACCGAGCTTGTCACCCCCGGTGTGTCAATCAGCGACAACCTGCTTGAAAACCGCGAGAACAATTTCCTTGCCGCTGTGCATTTCGGCAAACAGGCCACCGGCGTGTCGTTTCTCGACATATCCACCGGCGAATTCCTTACCGCCGAGGGGTCGGACGACTATATCGGCAAACTGCTGTCGAATTTCGCCCCGAAGGAGGTGCTTGTGGAGCGCGAATGCCGCGCCCGCCTCGAGTCGGCTTTCAACGGCCGTTACCTCGCCATGGAGCTTGACGACTGGGTGTTTACCCTCGAGAGCGCCAAAGACCGCCTGCTCAAGCACTTCGAGACAGCGAGCCTCAAGGGGTTCGGCATTCAGTCGATGCCGTCGGCCATCGTGGCCTCCGGCGCTATCCTTCATTACCTCGACATCACCCAGCATACCCGCATATCGCACATCACCTCCATATCGCGCATCGACGAGGAGCGCTACGTGCGCCTCGACCGGTTCACGGTGCGCAATCTCGAACTCGTGCAGAGCCTCGGCGAGGATGGCAAGAGCCTGCTCGACGTCATCGACCGCACGGTCAGCCCGATGGGCGCCCGTCTGCTGCGCCGCTGGCTCCTGTTCCCGCTTAAGGACGTGACTGCCATCAACGCCCGTCTCGACATCGTGGAGTATTTCTTCCGCGACACCGAGATGCGCGACGAGCTTGCACGTCAGCTTTCGGTCGTGGGCGACCTCGAACGCCTTATATCGAAAGTGGCCGTAGGACGCATCTCGCCCCGCGAGGTGGTGCAGCTGCGCAATTCGGCCTCGGCCATCGAGCCTGTCAGGCGTCTATGCATGGAGAGCGACCTGCCCGCGCTCCACACCATAGGTGAGCAGCTCAATCCCTGCCGCGGCATGATTGACCGCATCAGCGCCGAGATTGTCGACGATGCTCCCGCCGCCCTCAACCGCGGTGCGGTAGTACGCTCAGGAGTCGATGCCGAACTCGACGAGCTCCGCGACATCGCCTACCGCGGTAAGGACTATCTGGCGCAGATACAGCAGCGCGAGAGCGAGGCCACGGGCATAGCGTCGCTCAAAATCGGCTTCAACAACGTGTTCGGATACTATATCGAGGTCACCAACACCCACAAGGACAAGGTGCCTGAGGAGTGGGTGCGCAAACAGACTCTCGTCAACGCCGAGCGCTATATCACCCCCGAACTGAAGGAATACGAGGAGAAAATACTCACCGCCCAGGAGCGTATAGCCGTCATAGAGACACGCATATACAACGCCTTGGTGTCGTGGCTCAACGAATATGTCGCCGCCGTGCAGCTCGACTGCACGCTGCTGGCACGTCTCGACTGCCTGCTCGGATTCAGCCGCGCCGCCCTCGACAACCGCTACAACCGCCCCGTGGTCAACGACTCCCTGGCGCTCGAGATGACCGGCGGACGCCACCCCGTCATCGAGAAGGAACTGCCTCCGGGACAGCCTTACATATCCAACAGCGTCAGCCTCGCCAACGACGGCACGCAGGTGATGATGATAACGGGTCCGAATATGTCCGGTAAATCGGCTCTCCTGCGTTCCGTGGCCCTCAACGTACTTCTTGCCCAGATGGGATCGTTTGTCGCGGCAGAGAGCATGAAAACGGGCATTGTCGACAAGATTTTCACACGTGTGGGCGCTTCCGACAACATTTCGCTCGGCGAGTCGACATTCATGGTGGAGATGAACGAGGCGGCTTCCATACTCAACAACATGTCGCAGCGGTCGCTGATACTCTTCGACGAACTCGGCCGCGGCACGTCGACCTACGACGGCATATCCATAGCGTGGGCCATCGTGGAGCATATCCACGAGTCGGCCATGCAGCCCAAGACGCTCTTTGCCACCCACTACCACGAGCTCAACGAGATGGCCGCCACACACGACCGCATCGTCAACATGAACGTATCGGTCACCGAGGCCGACGGCCGCATCGTATTCCTGCGCAAGCTCGCCCCGGGCGGCTCCGAGCACAGCTTCGGCATCCACGTGGCGCGCCTGGCCGGAATGCCCCGCGCCATCATCGCCCGCGCCGACCAGGTGCTCGCCCGCCTCGAAGAGGCCGGGCGCCGCGAGGGAGCGACCGACACCCGTGCCGCCGCAGCCTCCATCGAGGCGCCGTCGGGTATGCAACTGTCATTTTTCCAGCTCGACGACCCCGTGCTCGAGCAAGTGCGCGACCAGATACTCAAGACCGACATCGACACCCTCACCCCCCTCCAGGCCCTCACCAAGCTCAACGACATCAAAAGCATCCTCACCGGCCGGTTCTGATGCATGATGCATTATGCATAATTCATGATGCATAATTCATGATGCATGATGGTTAAGGGTTGATACACAATTAAACTCTTAAACAGCACATAGTCCGCGCAGGTTTGTAACCTGCGCGCCACCCCGCTATTACACTTCGGAGTTTCGACTTTGTAAGTCGAAACTTCGCTTCTTCATGCTTTATCTGAATATAATTAACATCAGTCAAACACACGCGGCCGTACTATCGACACTCCGCGGATGGCTTTTAAGTCTTAAAAATCGTCTCGGAATGTTTGTAACCCGCAGGTTGACAAGCCACTCCATTCCGATACCCGCATCCGTGTAATCGTGCAGCGGCGTCGTTTTGACTTACAAAGTCAAAACAACGAGGTGAAATACCCTGGCAGCGCGCAGGTTACAAACCTGCGCGGACTATCGGAGGACTATCGGTTGCAACCTGCGGGGACTATCGGGGTGCAACGCTCTCCGACTCCGGGACCCGCAGCGGGACATTTATCTCGCCCATAGCCGACGGGCGGTGATGCGGCGGCGATTTGGCGGCTGTCATCGCCTTTTTTCGGTTTTGTTTGTTTATCTTTGTAGCGTAATACATTATTGAATGACAAATTTTGAAGAATTGGGCGTGCGCGAAGACCTGCTGCGCGGTATCGCCGACATGGGATTCGAGGCTCCGATGCCCGTGCAGGAAGCCGTAATCCCCGAGCTGCTCGGCGGCGACTCCGACCTGGTGGCTCTCGCCCAGACCGGCACCGGCAAGACGGCCGCATTCGGCCTGCCGGTGATACAGCGTATCGACACTGAGCGCAACGTGCCACAGGCACTGGTGCTCGCCCCCACCCGTGAGCTTTGCCTGCAGATAGCCGGCGACCTGGCCGACTTTGCCAAGTATGTGCCCGACGTGCACATACTGCCCGTATACGGCGGCTCCAGCATCGAGAGCCAGATACGCGCCCTGCGCAAGGGCGTGCAGATAATCATTGCCACCCCCGGACGCCTCATCGACCTGATCGACCGCGGAGTGGTACACCTCGACTCGGTACACACCGTGGTGCTCGACGAAGCCGACGAGATGCTCAACATGGGCTTTGTCGACTCCATCAACGACATCCTGTCGCACGTGCCCGAGGAGCGCAAGATGCTCATGTTCTCGGCCACCATGCCCGCCGAGGCCGCCAAGATATCGCGCAAGTACATGCACTCGCCCCGCGAGATAGTCATCGGCACCCGCAACGAGGGCGCCCGCAACGTGCGCCACATTTACTATATGGTAAATGCCCGCGACAAGTATCTGGCGCTGAAACGCATCGCCGACGACAACCCCAACATATACGCCATCGTATTCTGCCGCACCCGCCGCGACACCGCCGAGGTGGCCGACAGCCTCATCGCCGACGGATACAACGCCGACGCCCTCCACGGCGACCTCTCGCAGCAGCAGCGCGACACGGTGATGAAGAAATTCCGCGACCGTGTGGTGTCGATACTCGTGGCCACCGACGTGGCCGCCCGCGGCCTCGACGTCGACGACCTCACACACGTCATCAACTACGGCCTGCCCGACGATGCCGCCGTATACACCCACCGCTCGGGCCGCACAGGCCGCGCCGGCAAGACCGGCGTGAGCATCGCCATAATCCACTCACGCGAGAAAGGCCGCCTGCGCGAGATAGAGCGCATCATCGGCAAGACATTTGAGCGTAAGGAAGTGCCCACACCACAGCACATCATCGAGAAGCAGCTCTACAACCTGGCCGACCGCCTCGAGCGCGTCGAGGTCGACGAGGAGCAGATCTCGCAGTACCTGCCCGGCGTAGAGAAGAAGCTCTCGTGGCTCTCGGGCGAAGACCTGCTGCGACGGGTGCTCTCGCTGGAGTTTAACCGCCTGCTCGACTACTACAAAGACGCCCCCGCCATCGACTATATCGACGAGAAGCCGTCGCGCAAAGACCGCAAGGAGCGCGCTCCCCGCGACGAGGCCGACAAAGACCGCCGCACCGCCCAGCGCGGCATGGCCCGCATATACGTCAATGCAGGCAAGTCCGACGGATTCTTTGCCGGCAACCTCATCGACCTGCTCAACCGCGCCGTACCAGGCCAGCGCGTCGACGTGGGGCGCATCGACCTCATGCCCGGCTACTCGCTCTTCGACGTCAAGAAAGCCGACGCCGCCCGCGTCGTGGCCGGTCTCACCGGTGCCGACTTCTACGGCAAGCACCTCTACAGCGAGGTGGCTCTACCCGACAAGGACTATGGCAAGGCATCGGGCCGCAAGGCCGGCGCCAAGGAGCGCCCGGCCCGCCCCCGCGCAAAGAAACACTCACCCCGCAAGTAATGGCCCGGCTGCGACACATCATACCGGCCCTGCTGGCCGCGGCATCCGTCGCCCTGACGGGTGCCGCGCGTACGGCGGCCGACTTCTTCACCACGGCTCCCGACTCGGTGATGCCGCTGCTCACCGGTGTGACGCGCCTCGACATGTGCGACTACCACGCCGCCGGCTCGACCCGCGCCTCGACCAACCGCCTGGGCGGCCACAGCCGCGTCACCTCGCAGTCGCCCCTGCTCATCGAGTATGAGCTCACCGACAGTGCCACCGGCAGCGTGGCCCTGCTCACGGCCGGCAACGACACCGTGGTGGCCGTGGTCACCACAGCAGCCATGCCCGCGCCCGACAGCGAGATACGCCTCTACGACACATCGTGGCGCCCGCTGCCGGCGCCCGCCGCCCTGCCCTCGTACACCGACTGGCTTACCGACGCGGGCCGCGCCGACATCGAGCGCGCCACCTCCCTGGTGCCCTTTGTCACCTACGGGGCCACATTTGACCCCGGGGCGCAGACACTCACCCTCACCGGCGGCGCCGAGGAGTACGTAGCCCCGTCGCTGCGAGGCGAAGCCGCGCGCCTCTTCAGGCCGCAGATAGTAATCCGCTGCGAGGGCGGCAAACTGCGCCGCCTATGACACGTCCCGAGCCCGTCACGCTCCTCGAGCTCAACCGCCGCCTCGCGGCCGTGGTGGCATCCACCCCCGGCCTGCAACAGGTATGGACCGTGGCCGAGACATCAGACGTGCGCATCGCCGGCGGCCACTGCTACCTTGAGCTTATACAGAAAGACCCCGACACGGGCACAGCCGTCGCCCGCGCCCGCGCCACCATCTGGCGCAGCACATACGAGCGCCTCGCCCGACGGTTCCGCGCCGCCACCGGCGCCGACTTTGCCTCGGGCATCAAAGTGATGGTGCGCGCCACGGTCAACTTCCATCCCGTATACGGCTTCAGCCTCAATATCGACGACCTCGACCCCGAGTACACCCTGGGCGACCTGCTGCGCCGCCGCCGCGAGATGATAGCCCGCCTCACCGCCGAGGGCATCATCGGGCGCAACCGCGCCCTGCCCTGGCCCGCCGTGCCCTGGCGCGTGGCCGTCGTATCATCGCGGGGAGCCGCCGGCTATGGCGACTTCATCCACCAGCTCTTTACCAATCCCCGCCGGCTGCGCTTCAGCGCCGAGCTATTTCCCGCCGTGATGCAGGG
>OFFM01001222.1_pt1 | contig 15016 bp, 9 predicted proteins | sample 1521401 | NCBI WGS metagenome assembly OFFM01 (sample SAMEA3504118, study PRJEB24116) | mouse gut metagenome | biome: mouse gut; feature: mouse-associated habitat; material: faeces | place: Denmark | collected 2011
TATCTTCCTATCTGGAATCAATCGGAGAAGATGCCCCGGTAGAGCAACCAAAGAAGAAAGTCAAGACCCGCGATAGAATAATCGAACTACTCCGCGAAAATCCGAAGCACACCCCCCGCACCCTTGCAGAAGAAGCCGGCATAACGCCCCAAGGAGTGGTGCGACATCTCTCCATCCTCAAAACCGCAGGCATCCTCCATCGCATAGGCCCCGACAAAGGCGGCGAGTGGCAAGTCATTAAAAATTACATTTGTGAAGCATAGCTTAGATAATCCCTACCCTATTTAAACAATTTCTAAAATGCATGAATAAAACTTACTTTATCGATTAAGTATCATGAAACAATACATCTGTAAATACGCGTAAAAGTGAAATGCCCAGACTTACTTTCGTATGTTACCGGAAGATTGTAAGAATATTCAAACACATTAATTTTGTAAAATGGGTAAAGGCAACCATACTCTCCAATCCTTACCCACCAGACATATTTATTACAATCAGTAAAGTAATGGATTTGCAATTCATGACTTCAAAAATTCTTGTCATAGTAAATTCGGTAAACATGTTCAAATTTTTATTATTTGCGTAGATCGTTGCTTTGTCTTTTCTCTCTTTGTTATTGGCAGGGTGTGAAAATCAGGTATCCAAAGCAAAAGAGTTAGAGAAAATAGACGGTTTAGTGGCATACTGGGACTTTTCGACTGATGATTATCTTACAGCCAAAGGACCTGAACATCCGCGGTTGCGGGGTTTAGAAGAATCAATGCCGCAGCTTGTAGATGAGGGGCCGTTGTCGGGTCGAGCATTGCATTTTGATGGTAAAATCCATATTATTTCCCCGACGGCATAGGTGACAATGGTTCTGATTTCACGGTTGGAGCCGTATTCGTGAATAATAACATAGGCAACTATTTCAGAGGCGATATCGGAGGTATTGCCGTGTTCAACCGAGCGTTGACAGATGCCGAAATTGAATACGTAAGCAACTTAAATAAAAATTAGACCCCGTCATTTTTAATTAAACGGGACCTCTGATCATGTAGACATCACGGCTCTTGCATTTAACTGCAGGAGCCATATATATGAGGAAGTAAAAATTTATAAGATAAGATAGAATGCTTGTCAACTTCAATTTTTCTTCTTAAATTTGTAGCTACATGAAAAGGATAACTTACATTCTAACCTTAATAATTACAGCATTTATAACCAGAAATACTGTATATGCCCGCGATTTATCCATTGATTCGCTTATGAATCAACTGGATAAGGTGATTGCTGACAGAGAACGCTATATTACATCAAGGGAGAAAGACATCTCCGATGTAAGAAACAGACTTCACTCAACCACCAATGATTCCATCAAATTTGACCTCGCGGGAAAACTCTTTGACCTGTACAACCCATTCAACACGGATTCCGCCTACTACTATACCCTTGAGAGGGAACGCATAGCACGTAAGATCGGCAATAATGTCTATATACTCAATGCCAGAATGAATCAGGCAAGTGTGTTGAGTGCGGTCGGAATGTATCAGGAGGCATCCTCCATAATAAACTCCATAAAATCCTCAGATTTGCCCGATTATCTCATACCATATTATTTTCACATAAAACGTACTCTTAACGGGCATCTCGCAGACTATTCGGCATTCAGGCAGCCCTCATCCGAATATGCATCAAAGACCAACGCATACCGGGATTCTCTCTTATCGGTTAACGACACTTCATCCCTTGCTTACGCCATAACCGAAGCTGACAAATATAACTCTCTCGGTAAATACAATAAGGCTATTGAGAGAATGAAACGCTTCATTGAGACGCATACCCTTTCGGAACATGACAAGGCGATATGCGCATGGACCCTTTCTGAATCCTACGGTCATATAGGAGATACTGAAAACCAGAAGAAACAGCTTATAATATCATCAATCGGTGATATGAAAGGGGCTGTAAGGGAATACGTGTCACTACGGCAACTCGCCTTGATGCTTTATAAAGAGGGAGACCTCGAGAGAGCATACCGCTTCATGAATATAGCTGTAGATGACGCCACAAGATGCAATGCTCGTCAACGCATCGTTGAATTAAACTCAACGTATCCGGAAATAACCGCTATTTATGTTGAAAAGGTCAAACGTCAGCAAAGGACATTGATTTGGGCTCTTGGAGCGATTACATTGCTCTCTGTCTTTCTTGTCATACTGATATTCTATCTGAGAAAACAGATGAGAATCATCACTGCATCCAGAAAAGAGCTTGCCGAGGCAAACACAAGGCTAAACAATCTGAATAATGAACTCAAAGCTTTCAATGACAAGTTATCAGAAGCAAACAGGGCCATCGCCGAAAACTCACATCTAAAGGAAGTATACATTGCCAGATATATGGATCAATGTATGAATTACATAGATAAACTTGATTCCTACCGGAAATCACTAATGAAGATGATTAATGCCGGAAAAATCAATGATGTAAAAAATGCTCTAAAATCAGATGTTGTCGCAAACGATGAACTCAAAGCATTCTATGAAAATTTTGATAATACATTCCTAAAGATTTTCCCTTCTTTTGTTGAAGATTTCAATAATCTACTTCTTCCTGAAGAAAAAATTATACCAAAAAAGGATGGAGCGCTTACAACCGAGCTGCGGATATATGCCCTCGTAAGACTTGGAATTACTGACAGCGATAAGATTGCCAAATTCCTGCGCTACTCTCTGACCACAATCTACAACTACCGCACAAAAATGCGCAACAAGGCCAAGGGAGATAGAAACAGCTTTGAAAGCGATGTGATGCGGATAGGTGAATTATAGTAGCCGGAAACCCTGCGTTTTCACTCTTTAGCCACTACTTAATTAGCCGTCACCACTCCATATACATTCTTAATTATAAACCACTTATATTAACACAAGGGCTATATACCACTACATTTTACCTCCACGTGATTGACACATGATTTTTCTTTGTTTAAATTTGCATCAGTCAATTTTTAACTTAGAATCATCATGAAAAAGATCAGAACATCCTTATGGTTCGTAATCCTCACGGTGACGCTTATGCTGAATACCGCACATTCGGCATTTGCACAACAGATGACTGTAAAGGGTACAGTCACCGACCCTGCTGGAGAACCTATGATAGGAGTGACAGTTATGGCAGAGGGCACCGGTATCGGAGCGATGACCGACCTCGATGGTAATTACACAATCAACGCTGACGGATTGGGATCACTGAAATTCTCATACGTAGGCTACGTATCCCAGACAGTGTTAATCAATGGCCGCAGCGTCGTTAACGTTGTGATGCAGGAGAATTCAGCTGTGCTTGATGAACTTGTAGTGATCGGATATGGTACTCTCAAGAAAAGTGACCTCACCGGTGCAGTCGGTTCAATCGGTTCAAAAGACATCAAAGACGTACCCGTCAACAATGTAGGACAGGCTATCCAGGGAAAGATCGCAGGCGTTAATATCGTTGGAGGCGACAAGCCCGGCGATAACGTCACCATTAAAGTGCGTGGTCTTGGCTCCATCAATAATTCAGACCCCCTTGTGGTAATCGACGGTGTGCCTACTGACCTTGGTCTTAACAGCATCAACCCTCAGGATATAGAACGCCTTGATGTCCTGAAAGACGCATCTGCCACAGCCATCTACGGCTCCAGGGGAGCAAACGGTGTGGTTATGATCACGACACGCAAGGGTGTCACAGGGACTTCTCGCGTAGGAGTATCGGTTAACGCCGCATTCTCCAAGGTATCAAAAAACATAGGTCTTCTTGATGCCGCAGGCTATGCTTCTCTGAGCAATGACATGTTGTCGGAAGCTGGTCACAATACCAACCCTATCTGGGCAGACCCGTCTCAACTCACAACATCTACCAATTGGGTTGACCAACTTCTACAGACAGGTGTGATGCAGAACTATAATGTGAATTATTCTGGAGGTAACGAAAAGGCGCATTACTATTTTTCTGCAGGATTCCTCGACCAGAGCGGTGTGGTGAAGAATGTGAACTACCGCCGATTCACCTTTCAGACAAACAACGATGTCAAGCTCAAGAGTTGGCTTAAGCTTTCAAACAGCCTTCTTTTCAGCGCTGATATCAAAAAGCAGGGATCATACAGCATGTGGGATGCAATGCGCGCGCTGCCAACTTTCCCCGTCAAGGATGAGAACGGAGAATGGAGCGGTCCCTCCGGCAACTCGGAATGGTACGGAAGCACGCGTAACCCTGTTGGTACAAATGATATGAACCGTTCGTCAACCGATGGTTATAATCTGCTTGCAAACATAGCCGGAGATTTCACTATTGTACCCGAGTGGCTGCAATTCCGTTCACTCTTCGGATTCGATGGCAAATTCTGGTTTGGAGAAAGCTTCACACCAAAATATGACTGGAAACCGACTCCGGTTGAGCAAAGTTCACAGTGGCAAAGCTCCAACCGCGCATTCACATATCTTTGGGACAACTATTTCACATTTGACCATACATTCGGAGGTCATCATGCAGTCAATGTGATGGCCGGTGTTTCCGCTCAGTGGAACCATGCCTACTGGATGAGTGGCCAGATGAATGGCTTCCTCTTCGACACAGTTCACCAGCTTGCCAATGGAGAGAAGATATTTGACCTCGACGGTTCTCAAAGCGAATGGGCTCTAATGTCGTATATGGCTCGTGCCAATTATTCATATGATGACAAATATCTACTCACTGCTACCATACGTCGTGATGGTTCGAGCAGATTCGGTAAATCCAACCGCTGGGGTACATTCCCTTCAATGTCGGCAGCCTGGAGAATATCCTCAGAGGAATTCTTCCCGCAAGACACAGCCATCAAAGACCTGAAGCTCCGTCTCGGTTGGGGAAAGACCGGTAGCCAGGCATCTGTAGGCAACTATGACCACATCCAAACTCTTGTCACCCTCCTCTACCCCTTCGGCACTAAACTGGAAAACGCCGAGCAATCCGCGCTTTATTCACAGGTGCTTGCCAACTCCGGAATACATTGGGAGGAAATTGAGCAATACAATGCCGGTGTGGATCTCTCTTTATTCAACTCCCGACTTAACATAAGCCTTGATGGATACATCAAGAATACCAATCACATGCTTGTGAAAGCAGCGTTCCCAATCACCACCGGCTTTGAGGATACATTCGACACCTACACGAATGCCGGAAAAGTAAGAAACATCGGTTGGGAGCTTTCCGCATCATCTGTGAACCTTACTGGTGAATTCGGATGGGAAACTGATCTTGTGGTTACTTACAATAAAAACAAGATCAAAGATCTCAACAGCGATACCCCATTATGGAGAAATGAGTTTGGAGGAGCATACGCAACGATGCTTTCAGCAAATCTCCCTATCAATGTATTTTACGGCTATGTTACCGATGGCATCTTCCAGACTCCTGAAGAAGTCAGGGCACATGCCGTGCAGTCTGGTGCCGAACCTGGAGATATCCGTTTCCGCGATCTGAATAATGATGGTGTTATCAATGAACAAGACCGCACCGTCATCGGCAATCCCAACCCGACATGGCTGTTCTCGATGAACAACAGATTAAGCTATAAAGGCTTCGAACTTTCAATATATCTGCAAGGAGTGGCTGGCAACAAAATCTATAACCGCACACGTTCCGTAATGGAGAGCATGTCGGCTGCATACAATCAGGCAGCCACAACAGCCGACCGCTGGTATGGCGAAGGGACATCCAACAGCATGCCGCGTGCAGTATGGGCAGATCCCAACGGAAATAACCGTATCAGCGACAGATGGGTAGAAAACGGCAGCTATCTTCGCCTTAAAAACATCACTCTCGCATATAACTTCCCCGACAACTGGTTGCGTACCCTACGCCTTGAAAACGCAAGAATACTCTTCTCCTGCGAGAACGTAGCCACAATCACCGGTTACAAGGGACTTGATCCGGAAGTCGGGATTGACGGAATAGACTATTCAAGCTTCCCTCCCTCAAGAATATTCAATGTTGGTCTCTCATTCAATTTCTAATAAGCTCAAACGATGAAAAAAATCATATACACACTCGCTGTTCTGATGGGAACCCAGTTTCTGACATCATGCGAGGATTTTCTTGACAAGACCCCTTTCGACAGGGTTGACCCTCAGACAAACGTGACAGACGATGTGGCTGTGGCCATGGCAAACGCATGCTACATACCCCTCCGCTCCTCAAACCTTTACAACCAACGCATCTGGGGTCTTGATATAGTTGCCGGCAATTCCAATGTTGGAGCCGGAGGTGGCGATGACGGCATCGAGACTATACAGGCCTCGAATTTCACCACGCTCAGTGATAACGCTATGGCTCTCTATATGTGGCGTTCTCCATGGATCGGTATAGCACAGTGCAACAACCTTCTCAATGCGCTCGCCCAGGAAAATGCAGTAAGCGAGGAGATAGCCACCCGCTCCGAAGGCGAGGCTCTTTTCCTCCGCGCCCATTATTATTACCTGCTTGCCCGTTTATATGGTGGTGTGCCATTGCGACTTTCCCCTTATGATCCCGACACATCAAGTGCAATAGCACGTTCTTCACTCGATGAGACTTATGCACAGATAATCACCGATTGCTCACGGGCTGCCGAACTTCTCCCTGCAAAGGAGGATTATGACGCACACCAAAAGGGTCGTGCGTGCAAGGATGCGGCACTCTACATGCTTGCTGATATCTATCTGACACTTGCTCCAAACAGACCGGAACTGTATCAGGATGTGGTTGACATCTGCAATGAGATAACAGCTTTAGGTTATAACCTCTCTGCATGTCCGTATGCAGATAATTTCAACTGTCCGGTGCGCAATGGAGCCGAATCAATATTCGAAGTTCAGTATTCCGGCAGCACAGAGTCTGACTTTTGGGGAAATACACCCTATGCATCTTGGCTTTCCACCTTTATGGGACCTCGTGGATCCAATATGGTTGCAGGCGGATGGGGATGGAATCAGCCTACACAGGAATTCATGGACGCATATGAGGAGGGAGACCTCCGCAAACCCATCACTGTTTTCTATGAAGGTTGCCCCGACTGGGAAGGAATGCCCTACCGTTCATCTTATTCAAACACCGGATATAACGTAAGGAAATTCCTTGTGTCAAAAGAAATCTCGCCCGAAACAAACACATCACCGGCTAACTTCGTAGTGTATCGATATGCAGGTGTGCTTCTCATGCAGGCTGAAGCGCTGAATGAACTCGGACTCACTCCCAACGCCCGCGGCCCTATCAATGAAGTGCGTAAACGCGCCGGTCTCTCAAATCTCCCGGCTTCCATAAGCAAAGAGGCGATGAAAGAGGCAATAATTCATGAACGCCGTATGGAGCTTGCATTCGAGGGACACAGATGGTTTGACCTCATTAGAATCGACAATGGAGAATATGCAATAAAATTCCTCCACTCTATAGGAAAACTGAATGCAAATAAAAATCGCCTTCTCTTCCCTATACCCCAGACTGAGATTGACGCCAATCCTCTCATGACTCAAAATCCAGGATATTAACAAACCGTCTCTTCCAATACTAAAGAAAATGAAACAAAAATATTTAAATATAGCATTGGGCGCAGCGCTGGTTCTCGCTATGTCATCATGCAGCGATAATGACTATACAGAGCTTGACAAGGGATTCAACGAACTCGCGCTATCGACAAATGCCACAGATATCGAACTACTTGAAAATGTTCATGGTCAAGAGGCATTGAAACTATCATGGACAACCGGTAACAATTACGGCACAGGTAACGCGATCAGCTATACGCTCGAAATCGACGAACAGGGAAATGAATTCACCAATCCCTATACTGCTATCGAAAATTCACGCCAGGTATATTCATGGGCACCTTCTGTTGAAGATCTCAACAACATACTACGCGACCATTTCAAAGTCGCAGCTGGCGATTTCATCTCCTTAGAAGCAAGAGTTACTGCAGCGGTGGAAGGGAGTGATCAACTCCAGGAATCGTATGCCACATTCACAGCCATACCTTATGAACCTGTAACCACAACGCTGTATCTTCTCGGAGATGCGACACCCAATGGCTGGAGTGCTGATAATGCCACCGCCATGACACGTAAAGACAACGGAGTTTTCTCCTGGACAGGAAATCTGACAGAGGGAAATTTCAAATTCATTACAACTGCGGGTAGTTTCCTACCCTCGTACAACAATAATGGCTCCGGTCAACTCGTTTATCGTACAAGCGATGATCAACCTGACCTGCAATTCCATATCGATGAAAGCCATTGTTATAAGGTTGACGTGAATCTTCTTGACCTTACCGTCTCAATCAATAAGACAGAGGGTATCGAGCCACCTTTCAGCTCACTCTTCTTCGTCGGTAATGAAACAGACTGGAATTTCCGCAAGATGACGCAGGATCCACTTGATCCGTTCCTTTTCAGAATTGGCGTATTCTTTGAAAAAGGTGGAGAATTCAAGTTCGGCACATCCGAGGGATCATGGGAAAATATGTATAAGGCAGCTCATGAAAACGCACCTTACACAGATCCGGAGATGGAACTTGTAAAAGGATTCGACCCCGATAATAAATGGGTACTCACCGCCTCCGAGACTAATTTCGCTTACAAGATATGCGTTGATATACGTCCCAATTCCGAAAGAATGCTCATGCGCCTTTTCACTCCCTACTCCCAGATGTATCTTGTTGGTGACGCAACTCCGAACGGATGGGATCTCGGTAACGCCACTCCCATGACCCAGGATGCTTCTGATCCCAATATATTCACATGGACAGGAAATCTCAAGCAGGGTGAGTTCAAGTTCTCAGCAGACAAGAAAGATGACTGGAACGGAGCCTGGTTCATGTCTACCTCGGAAAATGAAGCTCCTACAGGTGAGATTCAGAAAGTATTGTTCATTGACAAGAGCGATAAAGGTTGTCAGGAACAATATAAAGACCTTTCAACCGGTGGAATCGACCTGAAATGGAAAGTGACAGAAGCCGGTAAATATACAATTACCCTCAATCAGCTCCTTGAGGAGGGGATTATAGTAAAACAATAAAAGCTGTTTAAAATCATTAAACGATGTCTAAGATGAACACAATGTTTGCCACACTCGCGCTTGCAGCTGTAAGCTGCGGCGGATCGGGCAATGACACCCCCGCACCACCATCTCCCTCACCCGGGGAGAATGGCGGTGTATCGGAAGTTACAACAATAAAATCAAACCTTTCGGTGGATCTTTCCACTGATAAGGCATGCTATAAACCGGGTGAGACCGTTAAATTCACGGCTTCGGAGATGCCCTCGGGAGCAACGGTTCGCTACCGTCATGGCAGCTCTGTGATAAAAGAAGAACCCATGTCATCGGCCAACTGGAGCTGGACTCCTGAGAATTCAGATTTCAAAGGGTATCTTGTGGAGATCTACCAGCCCGGGGCAAACGACAAGGAAGAAATCATACTCGGCACCATAGCTGTCGATGTGTCAAGTGACTGGACCAAATTCCCCAGATATGGATTCGTAGCCACCTTCGATCAGTCCAAGCTTAACGATGGCGTAATAGAAAAAGAGATGGAGTTTCTTAACCGTTGTCATATCAACGGGGTTCAATTCCAGGATTGGCATTACAAACACCATTGGCCTCTGCCCGGAAAAAATGGGAATCTTCTCACGACATACAAAGATATCGCGAATCGCGATCTTTCAACAGAAGCCGTAAAGAAATATATCCGTGTTCAACATGGTCTCGGCATGAAATCCATCTTCTATAACCTATGTTTCGGAGCACTCTCGGATGCGGCATCCGACGGAGTGAAAGAGGAATGGTATGCATTCAAAAATAATCGCCGTGGTGACAAGGATATGCATTCTCTCCCCTCAAGCTGGAAAAGCAGCATATATGTGTTGGATCCGGGAAATCAGGAATGGCAGCAATATCTTGCCGAACGTAACGAAGAGGTATACTCTAATTTCGATTTCGACGGATTTCAGGTAGACCAGCTTGGAAACCGCGGTGATCTCTATGACTATAACGGCAATAAGATAAACCTGCCGAAAGGTTACGCATCATTCCTTGATGCAATGAAGGGCAAACACCCCTCTAAGCGGCTTGTCATGAATGCCGTGAGCAGCTATGGAGCATCACAGATCGCCTCTTCAGGCAAAGTGGATTTCTGCTATAACGAGATGTGGAATGATGAGGCGGATTTCACTCACATCCATGACGTGATCAAGGCGAATGATTCATATAGCGGCAACAAGCTTCAGACCGTTTTTGCAGCTTATATGAATTATGACAAAGCAGACAAAACTACCGGAGAGTTCAATACACCCGGTATCCTTATGGCTGATGCCGTAATGATGGCTCTCGGAGGTTCTCATCTGGAATTGGGCGACCATATGCTATCGCGTGAATACTTCCCCGCGTCACCGCTTTCAATGTCGGAAGAGTTGAAAACAGCGATAGTTAGATACTACGACTTTATGACTGCTTACCAGAACTTGCTTCGCGGTGCATCCACCCAAGCTGAGTTTGAGGCAGACATGAAATGCACTGATTCGTCAAAGCGCGTCAATATCAACGCATGGCCTCCTAAGAAAGGGAATGTCACTACATATTCAAAAAAATTAGGCAATACAAAGGTGGTTCATCTCCTTAATTTCCGTAATATCGACAATCTCAGCTGGAGAGACCTTAACGGTCAACGCCCGGCTCCGCGCCTCACCATCAACACTCCGTTGACGATGACTTGCAGCGAGAAAGTGAAAAAAGTATGGACAGCATCACCCGACAATCATGCCGGAGCAATCCAGGAACTGGCATTCACCCAGAGCGGAGACCAGATCTCTTTCACACTTCCGTCACTGACATATTGGTCAATGATTGTATTGGAATTCTAAGAGCCCATTTCATAAAAATATGAACAGATATTATATTACATTCTTATTCTCGGCAGCGGCACTATGTGCTGCTGCTGAGGAAATCAAATCCCCTGACGGAAAGATAACAGTAAATGTAGATGTAAAGGATGGTGTGCCCGAATACTCCATGACTTTCGACGGCAAAACAGTTATAAAACCTTCCAGCCTTGGTCTTGAACTTGTCAACGACAAGGATCTTATGTCGGGATTTGAAATAGCCGGCATCAAAACCACTTCGTTCGACGAGACCTGGCAACCTGTATGGGGTGAAACCAAAGATATCCGCAACAACTACAATCAACTCGTCGTAGAGCTAAGACAACCCTCTACAGAACGACTGATGAATCTCTGTTTCCGTGTCTATGATGATGGCATGGGATTCAGATATGAATTTCCCCAGCAACCCAATCTGACATATTTCGTTGTCAAGGATGAGCACTCACAATTTGCCATGGACGGAGATCATACCGCATGGTGGATTGCAGGAGATTATGACACTCAGGAATATGATTACACTGAAAGCCGTCTCTCTGAAATCCGCAAACTGATGGATGGAGCCATCGATGGAAACGCATCTCAGACACAGTTCTCCCCTACCGGTGTGCAGACCTCGCTACAGATGAAGACCGATAACGGGCTTTATATCAATCTTCATGAAGCTGCCCTTGTGGACTATTCATGCATGCATCTGAATCTTGATGACAAAAACATGGTGTTCGAATCATGGCTCACTCCGGATGCAATAGGAAACAAAGCATATATGCAGGCACCGACCCACACCCCTTGGCGCACGGTCATGGTAAGCGATGATGCGCGCGATATGCTTTCTTCCAATCTTATCCTGAATCTCAATGAGCCTTGCGCTTATGAAGACACGTCCTGGATAAAACCGGTTAAATATGTAGGTGTATGGTGGGAAATGATCGGAGGCGGAAAGGAATGGTCATATACTTATGACCTGCCATCTGTAAAACTGGATTCACTCGATTATTCCAAGACAAAACCTCACGGACGTCATCCCGCCAACAATGAGAATGTAAAGAAATATATCGATTTCGCGGCTGAACATGGATTTGATCAGGTTCTTGTGGAAGGCTGGAATATCGGTTGGGAAGATTGGTTCGGTAAATCGAAAGATTATGTGTTCGACTTCCAGACCCCTTATCCCGATTTCGATATCAAGATGCTTAACGACTACGCACACTCAAAAGGTGTAAGACTAATGATGCATCATGAGACTTCCGGATCAGTCAGAAACTACGAGAGGCACATGGAGAAGGCTTACGATCTCATGAATAAATATGGCTACAATGCTGTGAAAAGCGGTTACGTAGGCAATATGATTCCCCGTGGCGAGCATCATTACGGACAATGGCTCAACAATCATTATCTCTACGCAGTGACAGAGGCAGCCAAGCATAAGATCATGGTCAATGCACACGAGGCTGTGCGCCCGACAGGTTTATGCCGCACATACCCGAATCTCATCGGCAACGAAAGCGCGCGGGGCACAGAATATGAATCCTTTTCCGGAAATAAGCCATCACACACAACTGTATTGCCTTTCACCCGTCTGCAGGGAGGTCCGATGGATTACACCCCGGGCATATTTGAGATGGATATGAAAAAAGTCAATCCCAACAGCAAAGGACATGTGAACAGCACGCTTGCCCGCCAGCTCGCACTCTATGTCACCATGTATAGCCCATTGCAGATGGCGGCGGATGTTCCCGAAGTCTACAACCGATTCCTTGATGCATTCCAATTTATCAAGGATGTTGCTGTTGACTGGGACGACAGCCGTTATCTTGAGGCAGAACCGGGGCGTTATATTGTAGTAGCCCGAAAAGCGAAAGGTAAGGATGACTGGTTTGTTGGCTGCACAGCAAATGAGGATGGTCACACATCCACCCTCTCGCTCGATTTTCTTGATAAAGGACGCAAATATGAAGCTGTCATCTATGCTGACGCTCCGGATGCCAACTATAAAGATAATCCCCAGGCATACGTGATCAGTAAAAAGAAAGTGACTTCAAAAGATAAGCTCAAGATGAAGGCCGCCCCCGGTGGAGGCTACGCAATATCTTTAAAACCACTGTAATAAGGTAAATGAATTGTTAAGGTTAAAATGAGAGACCGCCTAAACGAGTTTAGGCGGTCTCTCATTTTGCGATTAATGTAGATGTCTCCGGTTCGCTATCGGGAGATCCGGTTCACGAGAATAGATACTGTGGAATCTGACCAGACATTCTCGGCTGTCTCCACCATGTCGATTACGGTGTATATAGGTAGAATTATTCCCATAATCGCAATATCCGCCCCGATACCCGACATCAGTGATAGTGTCATGAAATAACATCCCATCGGAACCCCGGCATTTCCTACGGCTGAAATGACAGATATAAGAAGCCAAAGCGCCATTGTGGCTATGGAGATTTCCATTCCATTGTTCTGCATCACGTAGAGCGAGGTGGCGAGTATGAATGCCGCACACCCGTTCATGTTCATAGTTGTGCATATGGGAAGCACGAAGCGGGCTACTTTAGGCGAAACCTTCATATTCTTCTCAGCAGTCTCAATGGTGACAGGGAGTGTTGCTGCCGAACTTTTTGTAAAAAATGCCATCATGACAGCAGGTAACATGCCCCCCAATGCCTTGACTGGATTAATACCCTTGGATATAAGGAATATGGGCAAGACAATAAAGAATTGCACACAGTTGCCTCCGATGATCACCAAAACATATTTTCCGATGGAGTCAAGCATGACGCTACCGCTCATGCTGGCTATCATCTGGGCTGAGAATGCCACAATGCCGATGGGCATGACAGCAATCAGCCAATGAATCAGTTTATAAAGTATTTCCTGCACACCGATAAGTCCGTTGAGCACTATCTGCTTAGGTTTGGAGTCAGGCATACCACTCAAGGCTATACCGACAGCGAAGCAAATTATGAGCAGGCTCAATACGTTTCCATCGAGTAGAGGTTTGACGATATTGTCGGGAATCACATTTATCATATGGTCTGCATACGAGCCCTCTGCTGTTTCCCGCACAGTCTGCGCGACTTCTTGGGATATGGCTTCTGTGGGTATATTGCCCGGATTTATAAGCAGGTAGAGACCCAATGCCACAGCCGAAGCACAAAAAGTGGTGAGTAGAGTGTAAAAAATTGTGGAGCGGAACATCTTGCCCATTTCCTTTCCCGCCCCCAAAGAAGCCAAGGTGGTGGTAATAGCGAGCACTATTGTAGGCACCGCCAGAAAACGGAAAAGACGCGTAAAGATGGTGGCTATAATGGTCATGACACTGTTGACCCAACTGATGTCAAGCCATCCTAAAAGGAGACCTGCAACAAGTGCTCCCAGCCAAAGAAATATCTGCTGTTTCTTCATAAATTCGATTCGTTTATAAATTCCACCATGTCTTTGGGATTCTCGCATCCAAGAAGATACTTTTTACCATCTTTCAATGTGACAAGAAAACAATCAGAGGCTTTACCATAATAGGCAAAATATTTCCCAATTGAAGGCTCATTAAACCATCCATAATAGCCAAACCAACCACCACTTCCGCAAATACGTTTTTGAGCCATTGTTGGAGAAACCAATTTCACGGACTTAATACTACTTAATGGAATAGACTTAATCCTAAGTGGCCTATTAATGTTTAATTCTCCATTTCGAATTGAAATAGATAATGGCATATAACATAGAGCTGTAAAACAAAGAACAAAAAGCGCGCTGATTACTATGTATTTTGCCAATGAATCTTTAGCAAAGTAAAATGCCGCTAAAAGAACAATCAGACCTATTAAGGTCATCACGGTACACCAGGTGCTGAGTTTCACTTTTTTTCTCATTAGATTTAGTTTTTATGCCATAGGTTCATTGGCGGTTGGTATTCAAAGAAAACGTGAGCTAACTATGCCGCATCTAAACTTGATGGTCATAGGAAACCTTTGTACTCAAATGTGGAGACAGCAGCCTAACGCTTCTTATTTTTCAAATATGTCGTGGACTGAGTTGCCTCAATCCGACTGTAAATTTATGAAAAATATTTGAATCAAAGAGTGTACTAACCAAAGAAATTCAAGAATTTCACC
>OFFM01001223.1_pt1 | contig 15014 bp, 7 predicted proteins | sample 1521401 | NCBI WGS metagenome assembly OFFM01 (sample SAMEA3504118, study PRJEB24116) | mouse gut metagenome | biome: mouse gut; feature: mouse-associated habitat; material: faeces | place: Denmark | collected 2011
TGCATTTCGGCGCCAGTCCGATGGGTGTGGCGTTTCTCGACATCTCCACCGGCGAGTTCCTGACCGCCGAGGGCACCGCCGACTATATCGAGAAGCTGCTCACCTCATTCGCCCCGAAAGAGGTGCTTGTGGAGCGCGACCGTCACCGCGATTTCGAGAAAGCCATGGCGAAGAGCTACCTCATCTCCGACCTCGACGACTGGGTGTTCACCCTCGATGCCGCCACCGACCGTCTGCTCCGCCAGTTCGAGACCGGAAGCCTCAAGGGATTCGGCATACACAACATGAACTCCGCCATAATCGCCGCCGGAGCCATACTGCATTACCTCGACATCACCCAGCACACCCGCACCGGGCACATTTCCGCCATATCGCGCATTGAGGAGGATTCCTACGTGCGCCTCGACAAGTTCACCGTGCGCAATCTCGAGCTGCTCGACACCATGGGAGCCGAGGGACGCTCGCTCATCAACGTAATCGACCGCACCGTCACCCCCATGGGCGCGCGTCTGCTCCGCCGCTGGCTAATATTCCCCCTTAAGGATCCCGCAGCGATCAACCGCCGCCTCGACGTGGTCGAATACTTCTTCAAGCACCCCGACAGCCGCGCCGAGATCAAGGAGTGGCTCGAACAGATCGGCGATCTCGAGCGGTTGATCTCCAAGGTAGGCGTTGGGCGTGTCAATCCCCGCGAGCTTGTGCAGCTGCGCAACGCGCTGACAGCCATAGAGCCTATCCGCCGCATCTGCCGCGCCTCCGACCAGCCGGTGGTGCGTGCCATAGGCGATCAGCTCAACCCCTGCGACGATGCCCGCAAGGCTATAGCGCGCACCATCATCGACGAAGCCCCCATAGCACTCAGCCGCGGGCAGGTCATAAAGCAGGGTGTCGACAAGGAACTCGACGAGCTCCGCCACGTAGCCTACAGCGGCAAGGATTACCTCATGGAGATCCAGGCGCGCGAGAGTGCCGCCACAGGCATACCGAGCCTCAAGATTGGCTACAACAACGTGTTCGGCTACTACATCGAGGTCACCAATACCCACAAGCACAAGGTTCCCCCGGAGTGGGTGCGCAAGCAGACCCTCGTCAACGCCGAGCGCTACATCACCGAGGAGCTGAAAGAGTATGAGGAGAAGATCCTCACCGCACAGGAGAAGATCTCCATCATCGAGACCCGGATCTACAACGAGCTCCTGCTCAAGATAGCCGACTATATACAGGCTATTCAGCTCGACGCCGCGCAGATAGCCCGCCTCGACGTGCTCACCGCCTTCACCCGCGTGGCGATGGAGAACCGCTACAACCGCCCGGTGGTCGACGACTCGCTCGTGATCGACATCGTAGAGGGGCGCCACCCTGTCATAGAGCGGCAGCTCCCGCCCGGCGAGGCATACATCACCAACAGCGTGCACCTCGACAACGAAAGCACCCAGATCATGATGATCACCGGCCCCAACATGTCGGGTAAATCGGCGCTCCTCCGCCAGACAGCGCTCAACGTCCTCATGGCTCAGGCAGGATGCTTCGTAGCCGCCGAGAGCGCACGCATAGGCGTGGTCGACAAGATATTCACACGCGTGGGAGCCAGCGACAACATCTCGCTCGGAGAGTCCACATTCATGGTCGAGATGACCGAGGCGGCATCAATCCTCAACAACATGAGCCCCCGGTCACTCATACTCTTCGACGAGCTCGGGCGCGGCACCTCCACCTACGACGGCATCTCCATCGCATGGGCTATCGTCGAGCATATCCACGACTATGCCGGAATGCACCCCAAGACGCTCTTCGCCACCCACTACCATGAGCTCAACGAGATGGAGCGCAACTTCCCCCGCGTGGCTAACTTCAACGTCTCCGTCAAGGAGATCAACGGCAAGATAGTATTCCTCCGCAAGCTCGCCCCCGGAGGCAGCGAGCACAGCTTCGGCATCCATGTCGCCAAGCTCGCCGGAATGCCGCGCAGCATCGTCGCGCGTGCCTCCAAGGTGCTCGAGCGCCTCGAGGAGTCAAACCGCCGCGAGAACAAGGAGCGCATCGAGCGCACACTCAACGACGTCGCCACAGCCGGCACCGACGGAATGCAGCTCAGCTTCTTCCAGCTCGACGACCCGGTGCTCAGCCAGGTGCGCGACGAGATCCTCGGCACCGACATCAACAACCTCACCCCCGTCGACGCCCTCAACAAACTCAACGACATCAAGAAAATCCTCACCGGACGCTGACCTGACTCATATATACAGTATACAGCGATGTTTACCGAATATACAGAGAGTGAACTTCTGCATGAACTCGTGCGTGGCTCCACTTCGGGGTTCGCCGAGATATGCCGCCGCTACACCCGCCGCCTCTACGCATATTGCCGGCGTTACACACGCTCGGAATGCGACGTCGAGGAGCTTGTGCAGGATATCTTTATGGGGCTCTGGAACTACCGCACCCAGATCGATCCCGCCGGGGCACTTGAGCCGCTGATTCTCGCCATCGCGCGCCGCCGTTGCGTCGATATGGTGCGCGAGACGCTCAATTCACCCATATATGAGGATTATGTCGATTCCCACGGCGACATCGCCGAGGAGGCGGTCGACCACCTCGAGTACGAGGAATACATGGCGCAGCTCGAAGGACTCGTGCGGAAACTCCCCGCACCGCAGCGCCGCGTCGTCGAATTGTCACGTTTTCATCATTTCACCAATCAGGAGATAGCATCCCGCTTAGGCATAAGCGAGAAGACGGTGCGAAACCGGCTCTCGCTCGCGCTGAAACAACTGCGGTCACAGATGGACCGCATCGCCGTCCTCACGACGGTATGCATTGCCTTCGCCATGACCTGACCTATTTACATTACTCATGCCAAAAGATTCAACACTGACACTTACCCAAGTCAAGCTGCTTGTCGACAAGTTCCGCACCAACTCCCTCACCGGCGGGGAGCTGCGCGAGTTGCGCCGTGCGGTATCAGCGATGAGCGACGCGGAGATAGAGCTGATTTTTAGCGATGCCGCAGGTACCGACGCCGTTGAGATCTCACAGACCACCGTCGACCGTATCACCCTCGAGGCTACCCGCCAGGCAATACTCTCCTGCAGGCGCCGCCGCCGGAGCAGGATCCTTGCCGTCGCTGCCGCCATCGCTTTGCCGCTCATCGCCGTAGCGGTCGCATGGCTCTATCTGCGACTCGATGAATACTCCCGGTACGACCGCGTGCTTGCATCGGCAACAGAGATCAGCACATCCGTAGGCGAGAAAGTCGCCGTCCGCCTCCCCGACGGCACCGAAGCGGCTATTGGCTCAGCCTCGCAGCTCAGCTACTATATCAAAGACTTCACCGACAGGCACCGTGTGATCGATGCCGACGGCGAATTGCGGCTTGCCGTCACCCACGATCCCGGTTGTCCGTTCGTCGTCAACTCACCCGGACTCGTAGTGCGGGTGCTCGGCACACGCTTCTCCATGGTGTCGCGCCGAGAGGCTGAATCGGCTATGCTCTATCTCGAGGAGGGATCCGTGCAGATGGAGTCTACCGCCTCGGGCGAGACGGTCACCGTGCGCCCGCAGGAGCTCGCCATACTCAACCGCACCACAGGGCGATTCGAAGTGCGCAGCATGGAGAGCGGCAACGATGCCGCAGCGCTGATGCGGGGCGACATCGCCTTTTCCGACACTCCGCTCTCCGAAGTTCTCGCCAAACTTAGCGAGGTCTATGGTGTGGCGATCACCGTCGATACCGACGTCCGCCTACGCCGCTTCACAGGCTACATCCCCGCCAACGACCGCGAGGAGGCAATCGCCATTATCACAGGCGTTTATCACCTGAAGGCTTTCGAGACACCCGGAGGCATCACCCTGCGCCCTGTCAGCCAGAAGTGAATTTTTTTCACGTCGTTGCCCGCTGACTCCCAGTAAAATACGGTGTAGATAACGTAAAATATGTTATAAAACATAAAAATTTCGGGGGACAACCGCGGCATCTTTACGATTGACTTGATGAACCAATCATCAATTTAATCGCATTTATAATGTCAAGATCTTTCAAAATAGGGCTCATGCTCCTGCTGAGTGTCCTATGGTGTGTCCCGCCGACTATTGCTGCGGAACCCCAGAGAGTTACGGTGAATGTGGAGAATGCCACGCTTCGCCAGCTTTTCAAGCAGATTGAGAAGCAGACCACTTACCATTTCTCATACGACAATGGGGCGGTGGCTGATACCAAGGATGTGACGATCGACCTCGCTTCCCAGCCTGTCGACAAAGTGCTCGACGCCGCGCTGAAAAACAGCGGGCTTCAGTACCGCATCCTCTCCGACAACACTATTGTCATCTCTCAGAAGGAAAAGAAAACCGCAACTGAGCCCGGAGCGATGGTGCGCACCACCGGTACGGTGACCGACGACCAGGGCGAGCCCGTAATCGGAGCCACTGTACGTGTGAAAGGCTCCAATATTGTCGCGATAACCGATGCCGACGGAAAATTCCAGCTCGAGGCTCCCGAAAATGCCGACATCGAGGTGAGCTTCATCGGTTTCGCACCGCAGGTGGTGAGCAACGACGGCGCGCCGCTCGATATCCGTCTCGCCGAAGACAGCAACCTGCTCGATGAGGTGGTTGTCGTGGGCTACGGCACACAGAAAAAGGTGAATGTCGTTGGCTCTATCGCCACTGTCGACAGCAAGCAGCTCGAAGGACGCACCGGAGGAAGCCTCTCCAACATGATCAACGGCTACCTCTCCGGCGTAACCATCACACAGGGATCAGGAAGCCCCGGCTCCGACCAGCCCACCATACGTGTGCGCGGTGTCGGCTCATTCGGTGCTGACCCCTCCCCGCTGATCCTTGTCGACGGACTCCCCGGCAACATGAACGACCTCACACCCGCCGAGGTTGAGAGCATCTCTGTGCTCAAGGATGCCGCATCGGCAGCCATCTACGGATCGCGTGCCGCCAACGGTGTCATCCTCATCACCACGAAAAACGGACGCGAGGGCAAGACACGTGTCACCTACAACGGCACCGTGGGCTGGAGCTCCGCTGTCGATCTCCCCAAGCTCGCTCACTCCTACGAGTATGCCGAATACTACAACATGGCTCTCGGCACCGAAAGCTACACCCCCGAGATGATACAGAAGTTCCGCGACGGATCCGACCCCGACAATTATGCCGACGAGATGTATCTCGAGGATCTTCTCGGATCACACCCCGTGCAGACTAAGCACGAGCTTAGCATCAGCGGCGGCACATCGCGCATCAACTATCAGCTCACCGCTGCATATATGCGCACCAACGGTTTCTTCAAGAACAGCAACTACGACCGTTTCAACGGACGCCTCAACCTCTCGGCGCTCCTCGCCAAGAACTTCAAGATGAACGTCATCCTCAACGGTACGTTCGGCGACCGCCACGAGCCCTCCACACCCGGTGCTCTCGACTCGGGCGGCAACGGTGCATTCGTATCCAACGCGCTACGTTACCCCGGACTTTGGGCTACTTACATGCAGGACGGCTCCGTAGGTCTCGGACCCAAACTGCAGGGCACACCTGTCTCATGGCTCGACTGCGCTTCGTTCTACACCGATGCCATCGACCGCTACAAGGCTCAGATCAACTTCGAGTATGAGCTCATCCCCGGACTCAAGGCTAAGGTCATCGGCGGATACAACTATACATTCCAGCACGTACGCAACTACCGTTCCGACATGACGCTGACCGACGGTCGCGGCACCGGTCCCTCATCGCTCAACGAGAGCTGGTACCGCACCACCTACAAGACATTCCAGGCGCTCCTCGACTATAATGTCGACTTCGGCAAGAACCATATCGGCGCTCTCGTCGGCTACACATGGGAGGACGAAGGTCAGCGCACCATCGGGGCATATCGCAACAACTTCCCCTCCGACGACGTTCCCTACCTCTCCGCAGGAGGTGTCGACGGACAGACCAACAGCGGCGGCGGTTACGACTGGGCTGTGCAGTCGGTCATCGGTCGTCTGAACTACAACTTCGATGAGCGCTACCTGCTCGAAGGCACTTTCCGCTACGACGGATCATCACGCTTCCCCACCGACAGCAAATACGGCTTCTTCCCCTCCGTCGGTGCCGGCTGGCGCATCGCCAACGAGAACTTCTGGAAAGAGACCGAGAGCCTCCGCTTCGTCAACAACCTCAAGCTCAAGGCTTCCTACGGTATCCTCGGTAACAACAACATCGGCAACTACCCCTACCAGAGCGTATATGCCCTCGGATCCAACTACGTGTTCGGAGGTGTCTACACACAGGGTGCCGCAATCACCACCTATGTCGACCCCAACCTCCGCTGGGAGAAGACTCGCACATTTGATTTCGGTATCGAGACCGGTTTCCTCAACAACCGCATCACTTTCAATGCCAGCTACTTCGACCGTCTCACAAAAGATATCCTCTATCAGCCCTCGGCAAGCTTCTCGAGCATATTCGGCCTCGCCGTTTCGCAGGTCAACACCGGTAAGGTGGCAAACCGCGGATGGGAGTTCGAGCTCGGTCACCGCAACCGCATCGGCAACGTCAACTACTTCGTCAATGCCAATTTCTCCATAATCCACAACAAGGTGAAGACTCTCGGCATGGGCAATGTCACACAGCCCAACGGCATGGTCGGCAACGGCTCCAACCTCTTCATCGGCTACCCCATGCAGATGATCTACGGCTACGTGACCGACGGTGTGTTCCTCACCGACGAGGAGGTCGACGACTGGGTTGACCAGAGCGCTATCGCAAAAGGATCAGGCGCAGGCGATATCCGCTATGTCGATCTCGACGGCGACGGAAAAGTCACCACTACCGACCGCACATTCCTCGGATCGCAGATACCCAAATACAACTACGGCATCAGTGCCGGACTCGACTGGAAAGGATTTGACTTCAGCTTCCTCCTCCAGGGTGTCTCCAAAGTAAGCGGAATGCTCTCCACATACGCCGGATTCGCATTCTGGCAGGAAGGCAACATTCAGCGTTGGCAGATGGAGGGTTGCTGGAACGTGCAGCAGAACAACCGCTATCCCGAGTATCCCCGCCTTGAGTCACTCTCAAACGCCGGAAGCCGCAACACCCTCACTTCCGACTTCTGGGTGCGCGACGCATGGTTCGTCAAGGTGCGCAACATACAGCTCGGCTACACTATCCCCACCAAGGTGCTCAGCCCGCTCAAGATCAACAGCGTGCGCGCATACATCACGCTCGACAATCCCTTCAGCTTCAACGGCTATCCCGAAGGATGGGATCCTGAGAAGCGCAGCAACGGCGGATCATACTATCCCACGATGCGCTCCTACACATTCGGTCTCACTGTCAACATCTAAGCATCACTATCGAAATGAAATCATTATATAAAATATCACTCGGTATCGCTCTTGTGGCAGGGATGCAGTCCTGCAATCTCGAGCGCACGCCGCTCACAAGCCTGTCGTCGGAGAATTTCTGGGACAATTCCAAGAATGCCACACTCGCACTGACAGCGATCTACCGCGGATCGATCACAAACGGTCTCGAATACAACGTGAGCGATTTCTGGTCCTACCAGGGACTTCAGTTCATGGACCACATGACCGACAACGCTTTCGACCGCCGCGGCGAGAGCAGCCCGCTCTTCATCTTCTCAAGCGGAAAGCTCCAGAACAACAATGCCCAGCTTGCAAACTACTGGAGCTCGGCATACAGCCGCATCGGGCGCTGCAACCGGTTCCTCGAAGGGATACCCAATATGGCTGACGGACCCGAGAAACTGCGCCTCACGGCTGAGGCTCGTTTCCTCCGTGCCACACAGTACCACTACCTCGCAAGCTATTTCAAGGATGTGCCCCTCGTCACCGAGCCGCTCACCGGTGAGGAAGCAAACAATGTCACCAAGACCCCCCAGGCGCAGATTCTCGAGTGGTGTGCCAAGGAGTTCCGCGAGGCTGCCGCTGATCTGCCCCGCTTCTCGGAGATCACCGGTGCCGAGACCGGACGCGCTTGCCGCCAGGCGGCACTCGCATTCGCCGGACGCACCTACATGCTCATGAACGACTGGGCTAACGGTGCCGAGGTCTACAAGGAGATCATCGACATGGGCGACAACTCCATCCACAGCTCATACTCCGAACTGTTCCTCTCAGGCACAGGCTCGTCAAACCGTGAGAACATATTCTATATCGAGTATCTTGAGAATTTCTTCGGCTGGGGTCACCCTCAGCAGTGCCTCTCCGCTAAGGATGGCGGATGGAGCCTCTCCAACCCCTCCGCTGGCATATTCGAGGAGTATGAGTTTACCGACGGTACCCCCTTCAGCTACGACGATCCCCGCTACAATCCCCATAATCTCGGCGAGAACCGCGACCCGCGTCTCGACTACACGATCTACTACAACGGCGCGATGTTCAAAGGCACCGAGTACCGCATGAGCCCCGACTACTCCGCATCGCTCAAGGAGCGCATCGACTACTCCTCCGAGGCTTCCAAGACCGGATTCATGTGGCGCAAGTTCTACGATGATGCCGCGATCAACGATATCAACAGCTACAGCGTGGTTGTCCCCATCATCCGTTATGCAGAAGTGCTGCTCAGCTACTTCGAGTGCATGCTCGAGGGCGGACAGCCTGTCACACAGAGCCTGCTCGACCAGACTGTGAATGCAGTCCGCGCACGTGCTGATGTCCGTATGCCTGCCGTAACCGTAGGATCGGTCGAGCAGATGCGTGCCGCACTCCGCCATGAGCGCCGCGTCGAGCTCGTCTACGAGGGCATACATTACTGGGATCTTCTCCGCTGGCACACAGCTCATGAGGTGCTTGTCGGCGAGATCTGGGGCGCACCCTATCCTGATTCGGAGCTTTACGAGTCATCGACTATGGTGGTCGATCCTACCGGCAACTGCCGTTGGTACGTCGGACGCCGCGATTTCCGCAATCCGCAGGATTACCAGTGGCCTATTCCGCTGTCGGAGCAGAATATCAACCCCAATCTGCGCGAAAACTGATCGGACGATATGAAAACAGGCACCGGTGGGTGGTTTCGCACATTGCCGGTGCCCGTTTTTTATTAACTTTGCAAAATGTGGGAGATATACTTGTTCTCCCGGTAATTTTCAGCAAAAAAGAAAAGATAAGAGAAGTATCATGAAATCTATTTTCAACCATAGGCTCGCTGCTGCCGCGGTGCTCGCACCTGCGGTCTGTTTCCCCGCTGTGCTCGGGGCTAAGTCGCCCAAGAACAAGCTCGCCGAAAAGGTCAACGACCGTGAGCAGCCCAACGTGATCGTCATCCTCGCCGACGATCTCGGCTACGGCGATCTCGAGTGCTACGGCGCGAAAAATGTCGCCACGCCCAATGTCAACCGCCTCGCCGGCGAAGGCATAAAGTTCACCAACACCCATGCCGTTGCCGCTACGAGCACACCCTCGCGCTATTCGCTCCTCACCGGCGAGTATGCCTGGCGCCGTCCCGGAACCGATGTCGCCCCCGGCAATGCCGGCATGATCATCCGACCGGAGATGTACACCATGGCTGACATGTTCCGCAATTCAGGCTACAGCACGGCGGCTATCGGCAAATGGCACCTCGGACTCGGCGACAAGACCGGCACGCAGGACTGGAACGCTCCGCTTCCCTCGAGCCTCTCCGACATAGGGTTCGACTACCATTATATCATGGCGGCTACAGCCGACCGCGTCCCCTGTGTGTTCATCGAGGACGGCAAGGTGGCTAACTACGACCCGGAGAACCCCATCTATGTCAACTACTACCGCAATTTCGAGGGCGAGCCCACCGGAAAGGATAATCCCGAGCTGCTGTACAACCAGCGTTCATCGCACGGTCATGACATGTCGATCGTCAACGGCATAGGCCGCATCGGCTACATGAAAGGTGGAGGCAAGGCGCTCTGGAAAGACGAGAATATCGCCGACTCCATAACATCGCATGCCATCGATTTCATCCGCAGCAATGCCGACCGTCCTTTCTTCATGTATTTCTGCACCAACGACGTGCACGTGCCCCGTTTCCCTCACGAACGCTTCCGCGGCAAGAACCCCATGGGTGTGCGTGGCGACGCCATTGCCCAGTTCGACTGGTCTGTCGGCGAGATCATGCGCACGCTCGATGAACTCGGTATCGCCGACAATACCCTCGTGATCCTCACCTCCGACAACGGACCGGTGCTCGACGACGGCTATGATGACCAGGCTGAGGAACTGCTCAACGGTCACAGCCCGACAGGCCCGTACCGTGGCAACAAGTACAGCGCATTCGAGGGTGGCACGATGGTGCCCGCGATCGTGCGTTGGCGCAAGGGCATCAAGGGTGGCGTGGAGTCCGACGTCCTCATGTCGCATATCGACTGGATGGCATCGCTCGGTTCGCTCATCGGAGCACGTCTCCCCGAGGGTGCGGCACCCGATAGTCGTGACCGCCTCGGCAACCTCCTCGGCACCGACACCACCGATGTGCCCTGGGTCGTTGAGCTTGCCTCAAACCATACACTCGGTGTACGCACCAAGGACTGGAAATATATCGAGCCCAACGATGGTTCCCCCATGATCACATGGGGACCGAAGATCGAGACCGGCAACGCACCCCTGCCGCAGCTCTACGATATGAAAGCCTCCAAGGGTGAGCGCGACAACGTGGCGCTCCAGAACCCCGCCGTAGTGTTCGAAATGCAGAACATTCTCCGCCGCGTCCGCGCGAAGAAAGGCTACAAATAAGGCGCGGCGCGTTTATCCCGCCCCCGCTGGTAAAACATTGAGTAGTCGTGTGTTTTTTTATGGTAATTCGCTAAAATTAATTCTTACGAGTTGCTTACTTAAGGCAAATAATGATAGGTTAAGGTAATAAAGATAGGTAAAGCGCGATCGCTTCAACACACTTGAATTATCGTAAGTCTTGTATGCGAGGCAGCTGTCCTGGGTTGGACGGCTGCCTTGCCTGTAGTATGGCGGCTGTTGTACCCGGATGAGCCGTTATGACGGCATCCTCAATGTGGTGTTTCGCATGGGTGGCGCGCTGTGCTGCCCTAACTTTGTGGAAAAAGTTATGGCTATGGATATGACGGAAGCGGTTGCTGTGCCGACGGATCACATTGTTCTAATGGTTGTTAAAATATTTGCAGCATTGTGAAATCCACATTAATTTTACCGCCAAAATACAGAAGTGTGAGCCACGTGTTAGCCAAGATAGGAGAAAAAATTTCCCCCCCCCCAATAACATATTGATAACCAACGGCATAGTGCCGTTGAGCGCATTTCTGCACCCCTTGCCATTTTATCACCCTGAAGCGCGGTCTCCACAGCGGGAGCTACCGCCGCATTCTCGTGTCCCTACTCGGCGGACGCGCTTTCTCTCGTGCCCCGCAATACACCATACGATATTAACCAATCAATGAGCAACAGCCTATGAAAAGACTCTACTCACTGCTCCTCTCGGCAATCCTCGCCCTGACGGCTATCGCCGCCGACGATATTATTATTGATGAACTCCAGTACTCTGTCAATCCTGATGGAGAGACATGTACACTGGTCTATGCGCAGGAACCAATTATCTACGATCTCGTCATCCCGGAAACGATAACGGCTCCAGACGGAAAGACATATACCGTTACCGCTATCGGTGACCGTGTGTTCAGCATGTATTTGCCTTCTGTGGTTATCCCCAATACTGTGACAGAAATCGGAGAGTACGCGTTCAGTGGTACTGAGCTTCCATACTTGGAACTCCCGGCATCGGTCACTAAAATAGGCAGATATGCGTTCAGCAATTGTAAATCACTGAAAGAATTCATAATCCTCGGGTCTGTGGATGAACTTGCGGAGGGTATTTTCCAGGGCTGCAGTAGTCTGACGGCGGTAACTCTGCCTGATGTCAATACAATCGGAAATTTCGCTTTCAGTGGCTGTTCAAACCTTACCGCCATAGATATTCCTAATTCCGTGACGGCTATCGGCATTCAAGCTTTCAGTGACTGTGCAAGCCTGACCGCCATAGAGATCCCTGCTTCCGTGACAGAAATCGGCATAGATGCTTTCACAAATACCGGTCTCACCTCCGTGACCGTCCCCGAATCTGTAAGAACGATTGGCGATGGCGCATTCCGTTTTATAGAGAACCTGGAGACCGTCACAATCCTCGCGCCTTTGGAAAAAATAGGAGAGAGTATGTTCTATGGATGCACGAAGCTGAGTTCCGTGACCCTGCCGGAGACAGTGAAAGAAATCGGAGAAGCTGCTTTCCGTAACTGTGCAAACCTGACCTCTATAAGCCTCGCCGCATCTTTGGAAACGATTGGCAGTGACGCATTCAGCAATTGCTCAGCTTTGAGTTCTGTCACCTTTAATGGTTCAGAAATAGAAGTTGGAGGAAATGCTTTTGGCGGTTGCCCTATTGCCACTGTCACAGTCTACGCAACCAGTCCCTATCCAATTAGGATCGCAGGCAATGCTTTTTTTCCCGAAATCTTCACCGCCGACCCCAAGCCAAGGCTTATAGTGCCCGCCGGATGCGCGGTGGCTTATAAATCTGATGGCTTCTGGAACCGGTTCGCCATTGAAGAGATCGGCATGACAATCGACCGGAAAGAGATCACGGTATTCCCCGGCGACAAGGCGACGCTCACGCTCACCGTCACCCCTACCGATGTAGAACTGGTGCCGCAGAAGCTCGAATGGGTATCCGACGATACCGACATCGCCACCGTCGATGAGAATGGTGTCGTCACTGCAGTAGCCCCCGGCACCGCAAACATCATCGCACGCGCCACCTACGGCACCGAGCTCACGGCAGAATGCAAGGTGACCGTTGAGCCTCGCCCCGTCACTGGCATAGCGCTTGCCCCCGGCGACGAACGCGTGGAGCTTACCCCCGGCGCCACAAAGACCCTCAGCGTCATCATCAACCCCGCCGATGCCACCGACAAGACCGTTGAATGGACCTCAAGCGACACAGATGTTGCTACGGTCGACGCCGACGGCACCGTCACCGCCGTAGCCCCCGGTGCCGCGATCGTCACCGCAAAATCCACCGACGGCGGATTCGAGGCTGTCAGCCTCGTGATCGTCAACCCCGTGGGTGCCGACGGTATAGAGATTGAATGCACGCAGCCTGTCATGAACATAGGCGACAAGCAGCAGCTCCGGGTTACCTTTATCTCCGACACCGAGCCTACCGACAAAAGCATCAGCTGGATGTCGAGCGACGAGAAGGTGGCAAAAGTCGACGCCCTCGGCGAAGTAACCGCCGTAGCCCCCGGCACCGCCACCATCATCGCCACCACAGCCGACGGCTTCACCGCCGCAGTCCGTATCACGGTCAGCGCCCCTGAGATCGCCGTCGCAGCCGTGACGCTCGACCGCACTGCGGCTGAGGTCGTCGAGGGGAGGATGATACGCTTGACAGCCACCGTCACCCCTGCCGGCGCCACCGCGTCATCAGTCAAGTGGACCTCGTCTGATCCTTCGGTAGCTACCGTCGACGCCTACGGCATCGTGGAGGGGATCAAGGTGGGTACCGCCACTATCACAGCCGAGGCAGGCGGAAAGAGTGCATCATGCACCGTCACCGTCTTAGCTGCGGCAGTCCCCGTGGAATCCGTCGAGATCGCTGCTGATCTGGAGATGACCGTTGGCGAGCAGCGCACCCTTACCGCTGTTGTAAAGCCCGCCGATGCCACCGACAAATCGCTCGATTGGGTGTCAGGCGATGAGACAATAGCCACTGTCGACGCTCATGGCAACGTCACCGCCCTCAAGGCTGGCACCGTATTCATCACCGCCGTGGCACACAACTCCACCTTCGCCACCTGCCGCATCACCGTCACGGATAACCCTAATAACCCTACCGACCCTAATGACCCTAAAGACCCTACTGACCCCACCGACCCTGACGATCCCACCGACGCCATCGGTGCCATCAATGCCGACACCGGCGTGAGCGTCGCCGTAGCCGACGGCGCCATCATCGTCAGCGCCCCCGAAGGCACCGCAGTTGAGGTCTACAGTATCACAGGCGCACTCGTTCACACCACCCGCGAGCACCGCATCGACGCCCTGCCGCGCGGCATCTACATCCTCCGCCAAGGCCCCGCCACCCGCAAAGTCGTGATACGGTAAATAAGTATACCCCGGTAAGCCGACATATCGACAGAGGGCGCTCGTGAGCACCCTCTGTCGCATTATACAGCCATGCATCGCTACGCCATTGGCCCAACGCGCCACACCGTCTAAACAAGACGGCGCAAGGCGGAGCGGAGACAAAAGGTTGGATTTTTTCGCAAACTATAGCTACCTTTGCAGAAATTTATAATCCATAGGTATCACATCATGCAGTCAGTCGCTCCCAATATCAGATATATCGGCGCCGAAGACGACAATCTCGACCTGTTCGAAGGCCAGTACCCGATCCCCGGCGGCATCTCATACAATTCTTACCTTATCGACGACGAGCGCCGCGCCATCATCGACGCCGTCGATGTGCGGCGCTGCGGCGACTGGCTGAGCGCCATCGGCAGCGCGCTGGGCAGCGACGGCCGACCCGACTATCTGATAGTGCAGCACATGGAGCCCGACCACTCCGGCTCCATCAATCTGCTGATGGCACGATACCCGGAGATGAAACTTGTGTGCACGGCCAAGGCCGCGACGATGCTGCGGCTGTACTTTGAAGACACCGACTTCGACGACCGCATACAGACAGTCGCCGACGGCGACACGCTCTGCCTGGGGCGCACGTCGCTGCGGTTCATCACCGCACCGATGGTACACTGGCCCGAGGTGATGATGACCCTCGACGAGAGCGACGGCGTGCTGTTCTCGGCCGACGCTTTCGGCACATTCGCCATGTCGTCGGGTCCCACGGGCGACGCCTGGGACAGCGAGGCCCGACGCTACTACACCAACATCGTGGGCCGCTTCGGCGCCAGCGTGCAGGCGGTGATGAAAAAGCTCACCGGACTGCCTTTCCGCGCCATCGCCCCGCTCCACGGCCCCGTGCTCACCGACAATCTGGCCCACTAC
>OFFM01001228.1_pt1 | contig 14973 bp, 17 predicted proteins | sample 1521401 | NCBI WGS metagenome assembly OFFM01 (sample SAMEA3504118, study PRJEB24116) | mouse gut metagenome | biome: mouse gut; feature: mouse-associated habitat; material: faeces | place: Denmark | collected 2011
ATAACGGATAATGGAGCAGTTTGTTCACATTTTATTTACTCATGCGTTTGTCGTGAGCTTTAATTCCCGGACAGGATTTATAACTTTTCCCTACCTGCGACAATAATTCAGCTCTTGTCCGTCATACCCCCTGCAGGAGTGAACTGCCACCTGCGGCATAACAAGTTTTGGAAAATCACTTTACAAAATATACCTGTTATGATATTATCAGTTTCCAGCATCGGCTGGGAAATAGTAAGATAATACAGATCTATAAAGCTATGCAGACAGAGCAGTCCGGAGAAAAAGATATATGAATATGCGCCGTAAACGAAACAAAAAAATTTTCCGTCTCCTTATTAGTATTGCAGTTATCTCATCTCTTTCCCTGTCTTTATCCGGCTGCAGAAACAATATGGAACATGCAAAAAGCGAAACGGCTGTCCCATCTGATATTCAATCAGTACAATCTTCCGAGGATAAAAGTGATTCAGATACCTCTCCTTTGTTGGATTCTGCATCTGCTGCCCCGGAAACGCCGGCAGTAGGTTCTGCCAAAACCGACACACAGACAGCTAAGACACAGCCAGATACAGAAAATGTTTCCCTTACTCCCCCTCTGCGTGTAACCGGCTCCCGCCTCACAGACAGCAACGGGAATCCGGTTCAGTTAAGAGGCATCAGCACCCATGGTCTGGCATGGTTTCCGGACTATGTCAATAAAGACTGCTTTCTTCAGTTGAAAAATGAATGGAGCGCAAATGTCATCCGCCTTGCCATGTACACAGCTGAATACGGCGGATACTGCACCGGTGGCGACCAGGCGCAGTTAAAAGAACTGGTTAAAAACGGTGTGCAGTATGCCACCGAAGCAGATATGTATGTAATCATTGACTGGCATATTCTTTCCGATGGCAATCCCAATACTTACAAAGAAGAGGCAAAAGCCTTTTTCGCGGAGATGGCCGAATTATATGCTGACCATAATAATGTTCTGTATGAGATCTGCAATGAGCCCAACGGCAGCACGTCCTGGAACGATATCAAATCGTATGCCGAAGAGATCATTCCGGTTATCCGTACCTACGATCATGATGCCGTCGTCATTGTCGGTACGCCCAACTGGTCGCAGTATGTGGATCAGGCTGCTGCTGAACCTATCACGGATTATGACAATATCATGTACGCTCTGCACTTTTATGCAGCCACGCACACCGACTCCCTGAGAAACACCATGGTCTCCGCTGCGAATGCCGGCCTTCCCATCTTTGTCTCCGAGTATGGCATCTGCGATGCCAGCGGAAACGGTGCCATTGACGAATATCAGGCAGATCAGTGGATAAATACCATGGATGAATACGGTATCAGTTATGTGGCATGGAAACTTTCCAACAAAGAAGAAACTTCTGCCATCCTTTCCGGTAAATGCAGTAAAACTTCGGACTTTATCGAGAATGACCTGAGTGCATCCGGTAAGTGGCTGTACCGGATGCTCACGGACAAAAGTTAAGATCTTTCTGTCCCTCAGCTCCGTATTATGAAATGCCAGAATAGCCAGCCTGTAAATACTGCCACAGCAAATAGCAAATAACCTATGAGCACCCTTCCAGGTCCTTCTTCCGCCATCTCATAATATGCCCAAATAACTATTAACGCCAGCAGCAAAGTCAAAAGCATATGAAAATTATTACCAGTCTCCCTATGCGCCTGCGTTCTTCCCTCTTTATTTTCTCTTTCCTCCAACAGTACTTTCTTATCCCGCAGATCAGTTCTCCCAACACTATGGGCGACCACATTATTTCCCGAAATTCTTGCGACATCAGATAGGGTTTCCATTCCTCGTCGCGCATTACCCTGTTATTTGCCCACACAATGATCAGGCCTCTTCACCACCTGCTGAAATATGCTATTTTTTGCAATCTTGCCCGCTCTTTTTCTGCTGCTTTCGAGCCAAAACCCAGCTTTTCATACTCGCTCTATTCTATTCATCCTGCTCTTTCCTCTGACCCGCATGACCCCCCTCAAAGGGTATCTCACCCTCATCTGTTCTCCCACCCGAGGATTCATATTGCGACACCTCCTGTTCTCCTTCAGGCGCCACCTGTTTTCCGTTTATCTGCTCTCTCAAGGATGCATATTGCAGTGCTTTCTCATAAGCTTCATGAAGCATCCGAAACTCCTCAGGCTTTTCTTCAGGATGAATCTCTTGCGTCAGGCTGGCATACGCTCTTTTAATCGCTCTTTTGTCTGTCGTAGGCTCTATCTGTAAAATACCCTATATCTGCCGCATTCTCCTGTATCACTCCTGATATCCTTTTTCCCCGGAAGATCAAAAAGCTTTCCGCCTCTGTCTCTTAATGTCTGTCTGCAATTCTTCAAGATAAAGACTGTCTCTGCAGAAATGCTCTTCGCCTTGATATACTTTAATCACCATTTTCGACTGACAGTCCAATGTATTTGTATAATATCCCTTTTTTGAAGAAGGTAAGATGTTGTTTCTTTCAATAATCGGTGACATGATCGAGTTATCTCTTTCCGCATAATTGATCACATCTATACCCATCGTAAAGGGACAGATATCCGTCAGCAGCAGATCACTGATCTCCTCCCTGCGCTCCTTGATTCCGGCATAGATCCCCTCCCCCATGGCCACAATTTCATCCGGAGAGGCTGCGGCATGCGGCATCTTCCCGAAAGCAGTCTGTAAAAAGAAACCGACCGCCAGCATTTTGGAAGAACCGCTCACCAGAATAATATCATCCAATTCCGCCATTGTCCGGCCGCTGTCATTCAGGACCTGGGTTATCACCATCGCCAGCCTGTCAAACAGATCCTGTCGCAGCTTCGCATGCACGCTGAGGGCTCATTGATCAGTCTCCCGACTCTGAGACCCGCTAACTCCCCCGCTTCCTTCGTAGCATACCGCTGATTGTCATTAAAATAAACGGGCACACCGACCACGCTCGGTGTCAAAGCTTTTCCAAAAATATTCGGAATCAGCCTGGCTGCATTGTCTTTATAGACACATACCAGGCTGTTAGTTGTCCCTAAGTCAATCCCTATAATCGCCATCATCAGTCTCCATATTACAACTGTTTTAATGTGCTCTTACTTCAATATCTGTTCATACAGATCGTTCCCATTCGCATCCATCACAACAATAACCGGGAAATCCACCACTTCCAGCTTTCTAATCGCTTCCGTTCCCAGATCCTCAAAAGCGATTATTTCCGACTCTGTGATCGCCTTTGATAAAAGAGCTCCGGCTCCACCGATGGCTGCAAAATATACACAGCCGTTTCTAATGATCGCCTCCTTTACTGCCGCGCTTCTTTTCCCTTTCCCAATCATACCTTTTAACCCCAGATCAAGAAGTTCTGGCGTATACTTATCCATTCGTCCCGAAGTCGTTGGCCCGGCGGAACCGATCGGTCTTCCCTCACTTGCCGGAGAGGGACCAAGATAATAAATAATATTATTTTCCAGTGTGATCGGAAGCATCTCATTTTTCGCAAGAGCTTCGCTCATTCTTTTATGGGCTGCATCTCTCGCCGTATAGATCGTTCCAGTAATATACACAAAATCCCCTGCTCTCAGACCGCTTATCGTTTCTGCGTCCAACGGAGCATGAATATACTTTTCCATGTACTCGCATCTCCTTTAGTTTTTTCCGACATACATCGCGACTTATCAGGCTTTGCCCCTGAAAATTCCTCTCACACTCCACCATTCTACAGTATTCTCATCACATGTCTGTTTACGTGACAACAGATATTGACTGCCACTGGCAGCCCTGCGATATGTGTTGGATATGTTTCGATATGTACCGCCAGCGCCGTCGTTCTTCCCCCCAGGCCTCCCGGTCCCATTCCCGTCTGATTAATCTTTTCAAGCAGCTCTTTTTCCATCTCTTTCACATAAGGAATTTCCGAAAACTCCTGCACCGGTCTCGTCAAAGCCATTTTTGCCAGGATCGCACACTTCTCAAAAGTTCCTCCAATACCCACACCAACCACCATGGGTGGGCAGGCATTAGGGCCCGCATCCTTTACAGCTGCCAACACAGCCTGCTTTACCCCCTCTATGCCATCAGCCGGTTTTAACATGATCACCCGACTCATGTTCTCACTGCCAAATCCCTTGGGCGCCACAGTGATCTTCACGCTGTCTCCTGAAACGATCTGGTAGTGTATCACTGCAGGTGTATTGTCTTTTGTATTCTCCCGCAAGAGCGGATCTCCCACCACTGACTTCCTCAGGTAACCTTCCTTATATCCCCGACGCACACCCTCATTGATGGCCTCCTCCAGACTGCCGCCGGCAAAATATACATCCTGCCCTGCTTCAATAAAGATAACCGCCATACCCGTATCCTGACAGACAGGGATCATATCCTCGCCTGCAATTCTCATATTTTCGCAGAGCTTTCCTAAAATGTACTTCCCCGTTTCCGTCTCTTCTGTATTCACTGCATCCGCAATTGACTGCCTCATATCCGGAGACAGAAAATAATTTGCCTCGATGCACATTTCCTTGACCTGTTCTGTAATTTCCGCTACCTGTATTATTCTCATAAAGTTTTAATCTCTTCTGCTTTTCTATGTCATTTTCGGCAAAAGCGCCATCATCTAAGACTTCTCTGGCCTCTTAGGTGACACCTCTCCGCCCTGCTTGTCTCCCCTGACTTCATTTACTCTGCAATCGTTTTTCTCACTGCTTCCAGCTCAGCATCCTCAGGTTTACCCGGTTTCCAACCTATCACCTGTCCGTCACCCTCATAACGTGGAATCAAATGTATATGGAAATGAAATACCGTCTGCCCTGCTGTCTCCCCATTATTCTGTACCAGATTAAGCCCATCACAATGTAGTTTTTCCTGCATCCGCAATGCCATCTTCTTTGCCAGCACTATTGCCTTTTCTGCCTGTTCCTTAGGTAGTTCAAAAAGGTTTCTATAGTGATTTTTGGGCAGAATAAGTGCATGTCCCTTCGTTGCCGGTCCCAAATCAAGAATCACCCTGAACTCATCGTCCTCATACAACGTTTTTGACGGAATTTCTCCAGCGGCTATCCTGCAAAAAATACAAGTATCATCTTTCATAATCATATCCTCTCTTTCCCTTTTGCTTTTATTATCATTAAACTATTTCCCTTCTATTATGTTAAAATACAAAAAGCTGATCCAGCTGCCGCAGGAGTTTAAAATCTCCTTTCATCTTCATTGCACCGCTCATAAATCCTCTTTGAAAAGTCATTCTTCCCTGTATAATTTCATACATCACATCCTCATTCATCTGGATTTCCACATCCGCCTTTTCTTTATCATCATAACTGCACATCATATCATTCTGTTTCACTTCAATATACAGAGGAGATTTCCTTGTCTCAAAAACAATCTTATAACTTCCTTTAAAACCTGCTATCGGCCTGAAATGATCTCTCAATGCCTTCAAAAATACCGTCTGATCCTCCTGTCCCTTCTCTTCCAGCTTATTGCGGAAAATACTTGTCAGTTCCCTGATATCCTCTTTTGTCTTCTGGACATAACCGTCATCCGAAGCATATTGCGAGAGCTGTTCCGCCTCTTTTGGCGTAAGATCCATATTTTTTGTAATGGACACAAATCGGTTCACTGCCTGATTGCTGGCCGGCAGGGCGAGTATCCTTTTATTGATCGTGCGATACATATCTTCCGCCTTTTTCTCTATCAGTGCATTGTATGCTTCATTGTTCTCCAGGATCGCAATATCTTCAATATAACCGCAAAGTCCATCACAGGGCAATCCGCCAAGAATCTCCCAGGCAGAAGCCATATTCAACTCTCCATCCCTCTCTCCATATGTTGTGGACATCACTACCGGGCACATATAGATCTTTGCGATTTTTTCCTTATCACCATAAAGCCAGCAGGCGTCTAAAAACTGCATCATATAACCGCCTATGCCATACCACTCCACCGTGGTTGCAAGAATAATACCATCGGCATCTTTCAATGTCTGCGGCAGCATGGTGATACTGTTTTTCATATCATACAGCATAAACCTCTCCACCACAACACGGAGTTCTCTGAAAACACTTTCCATCTTCTCGATCACATAAAGCGTCGGATCATCTATCAGTCCACGCCCGCCATAATAAATATTGATCTTCATCCATATCTCCTTCCACTATGCCCGTCTCTGATCAGTACATAAAAAACTGTCAATATCACTCCGCCAAGCAACCCTCCAATATGTGCCGCATTATTCACATTTGATGTGCGGAATCCCATATAAATCATATAGGCTATCATAAATATCATTCTGCCTGTTGTGATACCAGCATACTTTCCCTTATGATGTACCACAATAACAAACAGTGCCCCTATCACTCCAAATACCGCCCCGCTTGCTCCTATGGAATCTACATATTTACCGGTACTGAATTCATATAACGCATAAAACAGTGATCCGCTTATCCCACTTACAAAATACAGGATTGCATACTTCCTCTTTCCCACATATTTTTCAACCAATTCCCCCGCCAGATACAGCATCATCATATTTCCGACCAGATGATCCATATTCGCATGCAAAAACAAAGATGTAACAAAACGCCACCATTCCTGCCCCTGTAACAGGTACCGAAGGCTGAATGCCCCTTCATTATACAATAAATCTCCACTAAATGCACTAATGACATAAAGAAGTATATTGATTACAATAAAACCAACTGTTGTAATTGTCTCTTTCCATACAGGTAAATTTTTCCGGTACATACTCTCCGTCCTTCCCTATGCCCATTTTACTATAAAACTGTCGTTCTTTACAAGCAGCTTCTATCATGATGATATAAATTCTAACGAAAAACAAATTGTGCCTGGCCAAACCCTATCTCATCCTCCGCCTCCAGTATTACTCTTTCATTGGGACTTAGCCTCATTCCATTATGATAGGTTCCGTTTGTAGAATTTAGATCCTGCATCCAGACTGTTTCTTTTTCTGCAAAAAACCTGGCATGCATTCTGCTCACCGAGGCGTCTGTAATAATATGATTTACCAGCGCTTTGTCCTTCCCTACCAGACAGGGGAGTGTGTCGAGAAAGATTCTTTGCTGTCTGAACTTTCCAATACCATACAGTTTTCTCTCCTGCTCCCTCCCTATGTCCATATAAACTGTTTTTTCTTCTGTCGTACCCTTTTTCCCTTCATATTCTTCCCCCTTTTTGCTCTCCGGATTATTCAGCCACTCTTCCGGTTCCGTATATATTATATCCTCTGCTTCACATGCTTCATTTTTAACTTTTACTTTTCTCTTCATCAATATGATAATCAGACATATTGTCAGCATAACAGTCACTGCCATTCCCGCCGGCATCATTTCCGGCACAAGCCTGCCCGCTGCCAATGTTACTCCTGCAGCCGCACAGAAAAGTCCGCATACTATCATCACTGCCTTTTTACTGCTGTTTCCATATTCTGCATTTGATTCCCTTTCCTGTTCTCCCTCTTCATGTACCTCATAATCCCAGCTCTCTGCCTGAGTCCCTTTTTCCTCTTCCTCCTCCGTTTTTCCCTCCCGTTCCCACATGTCATCCCTTTCAGACGCTATTTTTTCTTCTTCAAAAGCAGAACATATTTTGGGAGAAAACACCTTCCCCGCATATATTTCCTCATAAAAGCGATACACCGTCTCACTCAGATCCCTGTCCGCATTATCTATATGCATCACCAGAAATTCAGCCAGCTTTTCTTTTTCTCTCTGAATTTCCGCCGTCTCTCTTCCGTTCGTTCCCGGTACATATATAAATTTCCAGTGCTCCTCATCCAAACTCCAAAATAGAACCGATGGTTCCAGACAAATTCCATTTCCCGGCAGAAACAGCTCCCGGCTCTGTTCTATGGCTTCCTGAAGATGCCACATAAACGTCTGAAATGCGCTCCTGTCCATGGGTTTTTCCGCATAAAGTATTTCCATGCTCTGCATCCCTGATATCTTATAATAAAGAAAAACTCTCCCGTCCAGTCGTCGAAGTTCCATATCTGAGAAGACATCCGTTATATTTTCCGTCATCATACGCAATGCGAAATCCTCTTCTCTTCCCTCATACGGAATCGTCAGGTAATTGCAGCACAGATCATTTATAAATTCAAATTCCCCCATACTTCCCTACCCTCCTGCATGTCCTGATAAATTGTACAGGATCATACCTCTTCGCCTCATATTCTATCGCATAAGAAAAAGCATTCAGATTCCCTTCTTTCAGCAGACCTTTTAATAATGTGTTTACCCTCCCATTTATTGTGATTTTTGCTTTATCCCTCGTCACATAAAGATCTTTATGAACCCCTTCGCCAAACAACAATTTCTTCTTTCCGGCAAGCTCTCCCTTTTCCATCACTGTCCGAATTACTGCCGCCTCATCTTTCCCTCTCATTTCAGCCGCCCGAATTGCCAGCAGTCTGCCATCCTGTTCCACAATACATCTGTCATATTGAAAAAATCCTGCAAAAATCAGAAAAAATACTGTAAACCATACTGCTGGCATTAAAAGTGCCGCCTCCAGCGTCATATAACCATGTAATGTATCCTTCATAACTCTCATCCTTTCTGCATTATCATCTGCCCTATCATCCCTGCTGTTAAAAACGGAACAAACGGCAGTGTTGTTTTGCGATCTGCTTTTTTTCTCACCAGCAATATTATGCTGCAAATGCTCAGCAGAAACAGTCCACCTGCTATTGCCCCAAATAAAATTTCAACAGAAACCACATTTCCGAGAACTGTCAGGCAGGCGGCATCACCATACCCGATCTGCTCCTTTGTCATAAACGCAAGAACAAACGCCAGCATCCCCGGCAGCATGCCGGCCACCCTCTGTCCATACGATATTTGATCAAACAGGTGAGACGATATCATAAACAATGCGCCGGATAGCAGGAGCATCTTTACCGAAAGTTTTTGTTCCTTAATATCCTGCAGACTGCAAAGAATCAGAAATGCAAATATCCCTGTCACTTTTACGATCCTCCACATAAGTTTCTCCTTTCTCATCCGCCGCATTTACTGCACGCACCTCTTCCATCCACTTCCTTCAATTTCACTGCATAAACTGTCCGTTTAAGTCCGGAGCATCCAATACTTTTATGATAATTTGCCCCATAATCTGTTATATAATAATTTCCGGCTTTCTGAGACGCATCACAAAGCCTGCAGGCATAATAGGCACCACCGCTTTTATTTCTGAGACTTTCTATTTCTCCCTCCTGTACACATTGAATACTGGGATTCAAATAGCTGCAGCTCCTGTTTCTGTGATATACAGTCCCAGTTTCTGTAATATAGACATATACTTCCTCCTGCGCTTCCGCACTACCATCATGGATATATCCAACCCAGGCATGTCCATAGTAATGATTTTCCAGCTCTCTTGTCACAGGTGTAAACGATTTAAACAATGGGTGTATTCGATATCTGCAGTTTATCTGCACTGTACCATCCTCCCCCTGTTCTCCTGATACCAGGAATCCCGCCCTTCCTCCGGCAACAATCTTCTCCCAGACCGGAAAGCTTTTCAGATTTTTCAGAATCTTATTCTGTGTGGAAAGTGAAGTAAAAAGAGTCCCCAACTGTATACCATTCATTTTCTCCGGCACGTCCACTATCTCCTCTGCCGCATCTCTCAGGAACAAATTTTTTGCTGTCTCTCTGCCCTCCTCCCACAAACTTGTCGCAACACTGCTGTGGATCCGATATACTTCTATGACAGAAAGCAGATTCATAAGCAGCATCATAAATATTGGCAAAATCAGAGAGGCCTCAACAGTCATTACCGCTCTTATTGTTTTTTTACTTTTAATTTGTTTCATATCGCTATCCATTTTAAAGTTTCAGTCTGATAAAAGAGAGCAGACAACAGCAGCCTTTTGCATCATTGGGGAATTTTACAAAAACATAGGCCGTGCCCGGAGAGAATTTTATTGTTGTTATTATTTTATTTTTCTATAAAAGTTGATACAAAAAGCCGCTGTTGTCCACTCTCTTTTCAGTAATAATAAGACCTGAGAAACGAGCAGTTTCCACTGCTGTCCTCAAATTCCGCCGCAATCCGAAATCCACTGGCACACCCATCCATCCGGAAATTCTCATGATATATTGTTTTTCGGATGTCCATCTCCATCACATCCATCATTGGCGGCAGCAATTCTTTATCCTGTTCCGCTAACAGTAGTACCGACAGATACTGCTGATAGGTAAGTCCTTGAGTCTCTTCTCTGCTGACAGAAGCGCCTGCAAAATTCAATATGCTGTCCAGATCGGTCTGCCAGTCCGACACTGTTTTCAAAATTGGGACTTTTCCACCATCCAAAAGCAGTTTTACATCCTGAATACTTTCTATGTAGGCCCACGCAAAGAGAATGGATGTCTCCAGCAACGGCTGCAGATAAGGAGCTAACGTTACTGCAGAGACTGATGCTGCCATTGCCGATATTTCCGCTTTTTTTGTGACATCTCCATACAGATACACTGCATTCGCCGCTTCCCGGAGCAAAACTAATTTTCGCACCACGACTCTTAAATTTTCTATGTCCGATCCTTTGTTTCCAAGCAGATACTCTACTTGATACTCCAGCGCTCCATTTTCCTTTGCCCGTCCGTAATACCCGTACTTCTGGAAAATGTAAGCATTCAAAAGTATCTTTTCTTCGCTTTTCCCAAGGAAAGAGATTTCTTTTTTTCGTTCCTGCAAAAGTCCTGTTCCTTGTAAAAGATCACTGCGATGGGAAACATATTCCTCCGGACGTATGGCCTTTCCGGAAATTTTTGATGTATCATCCACCACCAGACTTAATATTCCCCGCTTCCTGAGTTCATTCACATAAGCCGCCGGATCTTCAATCGATACCTCTTCCTTTTCTTCATAAATTTCCATTTCCCCGGATTCTTCATGATATCTTTCCTTCTCTACAGTCCTGACCGGTGGTTTCTCTTTAGAAAGTTTGTCCGCATTTTCATCCCGCTTTTGAATCAGTTCCTCTTCTCCGATCTCTTCAGTTTCTGACCACTTATAATCCGAAAACAGCTGTTCCAGCGCTTCTATCCCAAAATAATTTTTTTCATAGTCTATAATTTGCTGTTTTAAAACCTCGCCTCCGTTGTCCGTTGCGAGTTCCACTTCCTGTATATCTGCACAAATCATTTTACTTTCAAACAGCTTTGTATTTTCCAGATTTTTATTGGCGTAATTCATTACATGATCGCCGATCTTTTCCGTTCTCGCATGATCGGTTCCATAGGAAGTATCTATAAAAAAGAGATCATATTGTCTGAAAAGTTCCTGATCATATTCCGCAAGCGCCGAATTTCCCGCCGTATTCAGCGCAAGTTCTTCCTCCATACGAATAGTATTCTTTTTTACTCCTGTAAGAAGTACCATGACAACCGCAAGCAATACCGTAAGAGAAAGCGTCATATAAACTGTCAGATATGCTTTTACTTTCCCCGCTTTTCCCATTTTCATATTTGTTTATTTTAAATACTGCTGCTCTGAGATGATATTTTCGAGAAGATATCGTTTACAATCTTTGTCAGTTGTTTTTTGAAGATAATCACAAGGCCAATTAACACCACAAATATATTTACTATGGGATTTCAAATGCAGTGTTATCAAGGGTTTCAACACGATACACACTGTATATACTGTATGAACTTTAGAACTGAATAACAGAATTTATAGATTTTTGATGAAGTTTAAATCCTTTTTGTTTAATGCCTTTTGTAAGTCCTGATTCTTTTTGGTCAAGCTGCCATTCTCACTTTTGAGTTTTTCAATCTGTTGCTGTAATATCTGCAACTGCTTATCCATTGCCTTATCAAGAATTACTTTTTGAGGTTTGGAATAGGCTTTCCCATCTTGTAAGTCCCTTGCATTTTCCAACGCTTTACTGACTTCCTCATTTTTATAAAAGAACCCTCTGGATAATCCGGTTCGTTTTACCAACTCTCCAACTGTTACCTGAATGTTTTCAGATAACATCTTTGCAATCTCGGCTTTTGCTTTCTCAATCTTTGCTATACTCGTTGCCTTGTTTGTGGCAACCATTCTGTCATACTTAGTCACGATTACCACCCCTTTATCAAGTTTTGTAAGATTTCATCCATGCTCTGCCGGATTTCTTTTGTTTCATCTGCCAACTGGGTATTTGACATCTTACGATAATATTTTACTGATGAAGTATTTGCGTGTCCCAGCAGCTTTGCTATTTTGGCATCATCCACGTGCATATCTGTAAGTTTCTTTCCATATGTATGCCGGAAAATATGAGTCCCAACGCCAAACAGTTCTCCGTTATCATCCCTTAAATCTCTCTCACTGATAATCGCCATGAGCTGGTATTGCACCTTTGTATATGACATAGGGCGGCCGGCATCTTTATCATGAGCAAATACATAGGAACTATCCGGGAAATGCTCTTTAGTGTAGGCTGTAGCCGCATTGATAATAGCAGCCACATCCTCATTGATTGTCTTATGATACGATCTACGGCTTTTTATCTGATATATCTTAATCATCAGCTTACCGTCTTTTTCATATACACAATCCTGCATCAGCGTTAGCGTATCAGAAATTCGTGTACCTAACATTTGATGAAGAACCAACGCCCTTGCCACCTGCACATCCACTTCAACAATTGCACTATTTAATCTGATAAGTTCTGCATCCGAATATGCCTTATACAGTTTTTCCGCTTGTTTTGGAATATCCGATAATAAAAACAGATTGCACAACTCCGTCTTTCCTATCATCCGCCCTACCAAATCCATGACAGATTTTAGATGAAATACATCTGAACGGTAAGACTGCCTATCAACGGCTTCTGTGTTCAGATAAATAATATAACTTTCCACCACTTCCCTATCCACATCTGCAAGAGAATGTACTTCCGCAAAGTTTTCTGCAAGATAGGAGCAAAAACGGTTCACTGCCACAAGCTCTGCACATACCGTACCCACTGCCCTTGTCTGCAATTCCATATAAAATGCATCCTTAACTTCCTGCCTGATACCGTCCTGATGGATTTTTGTGAAATTCAATGTTTCCGTATTTTTGATAGGATTATCTGTCAGCATCAGCCCCAGTTTATCCAATCTCCATACATCCTTTTCCCTTTCCGGTCTGTTGTCTTCCGGTTCGAGAAATTTATATGCCTTACGGAGATAGCGTACATAAACGCTTTCATTCATTTTGTCTTTATTCATGCGTTTGGAAGTCTTTCTGCTTGTCACTGACCTGCCATTTTTCATCAGCCATTTTTTCATTTCTTTTACCAATGTGTCTTCTGACTGCTCTAGCAGACTTTCCATATCTGAAAATCTGTCAGACAAGAACTGACATACCACACCGAACTGTCCTAAATCAGATCTCATGCTAAGGAATGTAATAACCGTTGCCCTATGCATGATAAAATCAAAAAACTCTTTCTGCAGTCCTCTGGTAGGTAGCTTATCAATATGAAAATGATTATTTCTAACCTTGTAAGCAAGTGAACCTTCGGATGTATCCGCTTTTTCATAGTTTGGCAAATCCCCAAGCCTAATTTTCATTTCCATTGCCGCCCCCTTTCCGTACTGCTTTTGCAATACTGTTCTCATTTTTACTGAAATATTTTTCGTTTGCTTTATCAATCTTATCCGGCAAATAATCTACATACTGCTTTGTCATTTCCTCTGACTTATGCCCCAAGAAATCACGGATAGCCTGCAGGGATGTTCCATTATCATACATTGCTGTACTGATGCTGTGCCTGTAATCATGGGGGCGAAAAACATAATCTCCACAATCAATCCCTAATTCCTTACACTTATCCACCATCTGCTTCTTAAATGTTCCACATTTGTATGCACCACCCTTTTCATTCTGGAATACATACGCATCCGAGGCTGTGTGCATTTTCCCTATATACTGTTTCATCATATAGTAAAGTGTGTTAGGTATAGGTATGGTCTTTTCTGCTTTCATTTTATTTTGATACAGCCGTATCCATGTGTCCCCTTTCATTTCATAGTAAGCATTCCCTTTTATGGTACATACTTCATTGATCCTAAGTCCCAGACACCACAAATGCAGATACATGAGCCTTAAATGCTCCGGGAAATGCTGCAGATTCGCAAGCATCTTTTTCACGGTTTCCTCCGGTACTGCTCTGTCATGATGAACAGGAACCACATTCTTTAGATAATATTCCATATTGAACGGAACTTTTTTTATATAGCCCTTAACCACCATATACCGAAAAAACTTATATATATCAGCCACTTTAGCGTTATAGGTAGCCGGCAATATGTCATAGTCAATATGCCTCATATAGGCATCCATATCCTTTGCCGTCAATGAATGTACGGATAATTTTTTAGCATCACAGTATTCCATGAACCCCGACACCCTGTAAAACTGGCTGCGGATATTTCCTATGGCAAGTGAAGTGACACCTATCATATACTGCATAAACCCTTGCAGATACTTACGATTTTCCAAGTCATGCACCTGCATGAACGGGATACGCACCACTGGGTTAGCCGGATTCATTCGGTCACTTTGCAGATTAAAACGCTCCATGTACCACACATTTGCATCCCAATTTGTTTTTCTTGCCCTTAAAAACAGGAACTTCCTTATGTTATCCACAATCTGGATATAAATATCAGCCTTATCAACCTCTAATCCATCCAATACCTCACAAAAGTCTTCAATATCCTTTTCTTCCAGCCGTTCCAAATCCTCTATGTCCTGATCAACGCAGAACTGATACAGGAGCTTTAGCGGAACTATGAACCGTTCCCTTCTCTGTTTCCAATCTTTTTCATTCTCTAAAATATAATTAAGCATATGAAATATCTGATACTTAACCTGTCCTTTTGCCGGTAAGGAAAAATCAAACAGCAGCTCTCTCTTATCTCTTATATAGTAAAACGTCATTGCCATTTCATAATCCGGATGGTACAAAAGGAATATCT
>OFFM01001232.1_pt1 | contig 14943 bp, 8 predicted proteins | sample 1521401 | NCBI WGS metagenome assembly OFFM01 (sample SAMEA3504118, study PRJEB24116) | mouse gut metagenome | biome: mouse gut; feature: mouse-associated habitat; material: faeces | place: Denmark | collected 2011
TCTCCGCCCGTGATCGTAATCCCGTCAACGGCCCCACCCTCTCTCTCAAGCGTCTCTATCACTCGAACTATATCCGCCGGTTTCATCTCTCCGTAAGCCTCTCTGTCCCAGAGTTCCGGATTCGCGCAGCCCGGGCAGTGCCTGTCACAGCCGCAGGTCCAGATACCCGCCCGCCTTCCCGGCCCCAGCGTCTCCACCGGATACAGAATTCTCGCTGCCCTCATGCCGGATCCTTTCTTTGCTTCGCGCGCAGATAGAGATCATGCATCACTTCTACAGCATCCGAACTAAGGAGCTTTTTCTTGATCTTCTCGTATCCCTGCCGCGTGATCGCATCCACTTTGCTGTCGGAAGGCCTCTCCGTATCCGGATCACAATGGCTGGTGGCATTTCTCGCTTTTCGCACATCGTGGAGCACATTTAACGCATTGTTTACCCGCCCGGACAGCTGTTTTCTCTCTTTCTCATCATAGCCTGCTGCCAGCAGAATCTTCTGGATACCGCCGTTCTGCCTGCATAAACCCAGGATATCGCTCTGGTTGATCCAGTTTCCCTTCTGTGCAAAAAGAACTTTATAGGCTTCCCTGTGGAAGGTTTTCACTACCTCCGCGATCTCTCCCATGACAAATCCTTCCATGGCTTTCCCCAGAAAACTCATAGGACCCGCATAATCTTCCAGCCCGTTTGCCTCACAGGCCCTTTCAAAGAAAGCCGCCTGATACAGCAGATGGAAACGACGGTCATTCTCCTGAAAAAACTCCATTTTCTTCCTGTATTTCCCGGAATCCCTCTCAACCACAGCCTCCAGAAATCCGGCCACACATTCCTCCCTGGTGGGGTACGCCGCCTCCGGCACGCTTGCCTCCAGACGGTTCTCGTAAGCCTCCGCATCCTCTCCGCGGCGCACCACCAGATCCGCCGGGTTGATCCGGGCCACGAACTCCCATATCGACGTCACATCCCCCTGCAGTTGCGCGAGATCTCTGCGCATTTCCGTCATGACGCGCATCATGCTCTCAGGATCCCCGTTCCGGGCGCGTCTCTCTTTCTCCTGCGCCGAGACGATCTCCAGATCTATCGTCCCGTCATGCACCGTCTTTCTGCCGCCCAGGCGGATCCTGTCTCCATCCTGCAGTTCCCGGACCTCATCGCTCCCAAGCTTCTCTTCATTGACGTAGACAGCGGCTTTTGTCGCACCGTCCTCCCGGTACAACTCAACATACAGTTTCTTATCTTCTACGAAAAGCAGCGCATTATTTCTGCTGACCGTCCTGTAGCGGGCGTCGATCTCCTTATTTCCAGCGGAGAAAAACAGCCGCGGATCCCTGATGAACAGATTCCTGCCGATCAGCATTTTTTCCCCTTCCCCGACGCAGACAGGAATATTGCCCATGTTCGCCGCGATGGCGGCGCCGTTGTCATAACGGCAGGCATTGAAGTAGAAAAGCGGTTTCTCCTCTCCGCTCTCCTCCTCATCCTCGTCGGTCGGGGAGGCGTTGAAGTCGTCGACGTTAAACGACGATTTGTTGCGGCGCCGCCAGTTGTCTTCCAGCTTGCGCGCGCCCCATCGGCGCTGAAACTCCGTGCGGCCGGCGTTGCGGGTGGCCGTGTTGTAGAAATACCAGGAATTGTCTGTATTGAGCGTAAACTGCTGTGTGGAGTTGTCCTGGAGATTAGACGAGTTGGCGTCGCGCTCGGCCAGGTATTCCTCGCGTCGGGCGGCCTCGGCCTCCTCCTTTTCCTTCTGCTTCAGCTCCTCGATGATTTTCTCCACCACCTTGAGCCGCTGCTCGGGCGACATGGCGCTCAGCCGCAGCAGCGAGTCCTGCAGATTGACCGACTGCGAGTACGTGGCCAGCTCGTCGAGCACGTCGGAGCGCAGGCGCAGCGTCTTGATGTCGGGATAGTCGTCGGGCAGCATCGGCACGGCCTCGGCGTAGCAGGGCTGGGCCAGTTCATACTGCCGTCGGTCGAAGTACAGACCGCCCAGCGTGATCTGGCTGATGGCCTTGTCGATGCCGCTGCGGGTGCTCTTCTCCGCGGCGAGCACATAATTCTCGATGGCGCGGGTGGTGTCGCCCCGCGAGAGGTAGAGGTTGCCGATGGCATAGTATATCTGGTCGAGATACTCCTTGTTGCGGTCGTATCGGGTCATGCGGCGCAGGGCGTTGACCTCGGGAGTGATGTCGCTGCCGGTAAATACCTCGCTCTGCTTGATACGGGCGTTGAATTTGGTGCGGTACGGCGCCGACGATGCGCTGCCCGCGGCCTTGAATGCATCGTAGGCCTCCTGCTTGCGGCCGAGGCGGGCATAGAGCTGTCCCAGCAGAAAGCGCAGGCGGGTCTTCTGTGGCCGCGAGGCATCCTTGATGGCCAGCTTCAGCGGCTCGATGGCCTCGGCCGGCTTGTCTGAGCGTATGAGATAGTCGGCCTTTACAAAATTGTACAGCTCGCGCAGGGTCTTGGTCGACAGCTCGGCCGGCTTGATGCGGTTGATGATAATCTCCGCCTCAAACAGCCATCCCAGCGATACATACGAGCGCGCCTGCCAGAGCTGCGCCTCCGTGATTGTCTTTGGCAGCCACGAGAAGTGGCGGCTGATGTAGAAAAAAGTCGATGCCGCGCCGAGAAAATCGCCGTTGAAGTACTGCCCCCGTCCCATCATCATCCATGCGTTGTGCAGAAACGGATTGTACTCGTCTCGCTTGAGCCACGCGCGCTGCTTGGCCGTGCGGGGGCCCGAGCTCTTGGGACGCTTCTTTATACTGCGCAGCTGTATGGCCTTCTGCCCCTTCTCGATAGAGCGGGTGAAGTCGCCCGAGGGCTGCGGTGCCTTGGGGTTTGACTTGGCGTCGACAGGGTGCATGAGCACCTGCTGCGAGTAGTCGTCTTCATACTTGTCTTCCATCTCGGCGAGCGTCTCGCGGTAGTGGGTGTCGCCGTTGAAATAGATGTTGTAGCGGGTGATGAAGGCCTGATAGTTGCGCGTGGCGGCCGTGTTTTTCTTGGGCGAGCACGACACCAGCCCCGCGGCGAGCAGGACTGCCGCTATGGCGGCGGCAATAGCCGCGAGTCGGTTTGGGCGGGCATACATCATCACTTCTCCAACGGAAATCACTCCGTTTTATTATCCGTCTTGCTGTCGGCCGGCGCCTGAGGGTAGGCCACGCGGGTGTGATATATGGTCATGAGACGCTTTACAAAGGCTTCCTTGATGATGGGGATGTCGCGCATCTCCAGGGTGGAGTCTGAGTGAAGCCCCTCGGCGAGCTGACCGTTGATGATTTTGTCGACCAGCTCGGTGATGCTCTGGCGCGAGTAGTCGCGCAGGGAGCGCGACGCGGCCTCGACGGCATCGGCCATCATCAGCAGCGAAGTCTCGCGTGTGCGCGGGTTGGGACCGGGATACGTGTAGGGGGTGGGGTCGACGGCGGTGCCCTCCGGAGCCTGCTCGCAGGCCTTGAAGTAGAAGTACTTGGCCTTGCCGGCGCCATGATGCTCCAGTATGAAGTCGCGCACCACCGGCGGCAGCGAGGCGCGGTCGGCCAGGCGCGTGCCCTCGGTCACGTGGCCGATGACGATGCGGGCGCTCTGCTCGGGCGAGAGCGCGTCGTGGGGATTCACGCCATGCTGATTTTCGGTGAAGAAGGCCGGATTGGCCATCTTGCCGATGTCGTGGTAGAGCGCGCCGGCGCGCACCAGCTGCTCGTCGGCGCCCATGGCGCGGGCGGCGTCGGTCACAAGATTGCTCACGCTCATAGAGTGCTGGAATGTGCCCGGGCACTTGTCGCTTAGCTCGCGCAGCAGAGGCTGGTTGATATCGCTCAGCTCGCCCAGTGTCACCACCGATATGAAGCCGAATGTGCGCTCGACGGCAAACATCAGTATGTATGCCATCGACGAGAGCATGGCGTTGATTATCAATATGAGAGGCATACGCCAGGTGAAGCCTTCGAAGGAGCCGTTCATCAGCAGCTCCAGCGCCACATATGCAAAGATGTATGTCACGCCCACCAGCGCCGAGGTGCGCAGCAGCTGCGAGCGGCGGCTCAGCTCCTGGAGGCTGAATACCGCCACGGCCGAGGCGCATACCTGGAGGTAAATGAATTCGAGGGCAAAGCTCGATATGGGCGCCGTGAGCAGCACCGTCACCAGCGACACCACCAGCGCGGTACGCCCGTCGAAAAATACCAGCACCAGTATCGGCACTATCGCCATTGGCGCGAAGTACAATCCACCGGGGATGAAGGCGTTGAGCCCCACTGCCAGCACAAAAAACAGCACCACCAGCGCTATCACAAATGTATATGCCCGCAGGCTGTCATACACTTGCGGCGACATCAGGTGGAGATATATGATGAGCAGGGCCAGCAGCAGGGCGGCATAGCCCAGCTGGCCGGCGAGCATGAGCATGTTGGAGTGGCTCTGGCCGGTGAGGCGGGCCTCCATCATGTGCTCGTAAGTCTTGAGGTTGGTATAGTCCTGGGCGGAGATTATGTCGCCCTTGTTGATGATGGCCTGTCCCTGCACTATCACGCCGCGGTCGGCCGTGAGTGTCTGATACTCATTGTCGTAGTGGCGGGCTGACTCCACGGTGTCGTAAATCACGTTGGCGCGCAGCAGGCCGTGCACATTGGCGCCGGTAAAGTATCCGCGCAGCCCGGGGTCGGTTATCACCGAGTCGAGCATGGCGTAGATGTCGCGCGGCGACGTGAGCCCGGCGGTCGACACCTCGCTCAGCACATTGCCCTCGAGCAGTCTTACACGCGGCAGCTTGCCCTCGCGTATGCGCGACATGGTCTCCGAGTCGACCACACCCTGGCGGTATCCCTTGCGCAGAAGCGAAGCCAGCCGGCGGTGGTAGTCGGAGTCTGACGACGGCAGCAGCCCCACTATGGTGTCTATCACGGCGGCGTCGCTGTGATAGATGGGCACAAATCGCGCGTCGAGCGTATCGCGCGCGATACGTACCGTGGCCGAGTCGGGATGGATGGGTATATCAAAGGGGGCTATGAGCTGGGCATAATTCCACGGGCGGTCTTGCTCGTATATAAACTGGTGGCTCTTCAGATGCGGATACAGCCACACTATCATAATCGCCGCCGCGAGGGCTATGCCGATGCGCTGGAGCAGTTGACGTGTCATGCGGTGATGTGGGGTGAGGTCATTGGATGCGGGTGGCCGAGGTCACACCGTCGATGGTGAGGGTCTTGGCGCAGAGGTCGTTGAGAACATCGAGCGATACCACCCGCACCCACAGGTCGCAGTTGAATACCTGCGCCTTGGCCTCGATCTCGAGCTTGCGTATGTCGATGGCCAGGTGGGTAGATATCATCTGTATGAGCTCCTGGAGTATGCCGTGGCGGTCGATACCCTCGATATGCACGTGGGCCATGAATTTTGCGCCGGCGTTGGCCCACTTGACCGCCACGATGCGCGGGCCGTATCCGGCCTTGAGCACCTGGGCGCGCGGGCAGTCGAGCGAGTGCACCTCTATCTCGCCGCTCTCGGTGATGTATCCGAGAGCATCGTCGCCCGGGATGGGCGAGCAGCAGGGTGCGGTGAGATAGTTTTCGGGACCCGAGTCGCCGCTGCGCAGCACGTAAGTCTCCTTGGTGTTGACAGTGCCGGGGGCGGCGTCTTTATCGTCGGCCTTTTTCTTGCCGATGCCGAGTATCTTGCCGATGATGCCCTGGGGCTTGGCGCCGGCCTGGGCCGTCTTGCGGAGCGCTTTTACCAGGAAGTCGCCCAGCATGATTTCCTCGTTGCCGAGCTGATAGCACAGCTCGTCGCGGTTGGGCACATGATATGTGCCGAGTATCTTGGATATTACGGCGTTGGTATCGGGGATATTGTGCTCCGAGAGCCACTCGCGCAGTATCTCGGCGCCGCGGGCGGTGAGCGGCTGGCGCATCTTGCGCAGGGCCGCGCGCAGGCGGGTGCGGGCATGGGCGGTCACCAGAAATCCAGCCCACTCAGCCTGGGGCTGCTGCGACTGCGAGGTGAGTATCTCCACCTGGTCGCCGGAGTTTAGCTTGGCGCTCAGCGGCATGAGCTTGTGGTTGACCTTACCGGCGATGCAGTGCATGCCTATCTCGGAGTGGAGGGCAAAGGCCGCGTCGAGCACAGTGGCGCCGCTGGGCAGGGTGAGCAGCTCGCCCTTGGGCGTAAACACCACTATCTCCGACGAAAACAGATTGAGCTTGACCGTATCGAGGAAGTCGATGGCGCTGGGCTCGGGATTGTCGAGGATGTCCTTGATGGTCTTGAGCCAGGCGTCGAGCTCGCTCTCCTCCTCGCCCTCGCCGATTTTGTATTTCCAGTGGGCTGCAAATCCCTTCTCGGCAATCTCGTCCATGCGGCGCGAGCGTATCTGCACCTCAATCCAGTTGCCGTCGGGACCCATCACGGTGAGATGCAGCGCCTGATAGCCGTTGGCCTTTGGTGTCACGATCCAGTCGCGGGTGCGGTCGGGATGCAGGCGGTAGAGGTCGGTGATGGCGGCGTAGATGCTCCAGCAGATGCCCTTTTCCTGCGAGATGTCGTCGCAGTCAAAGACGATGCGCACCGCGTAGAGGTCATACACCTCCTCAAAGGGCAGGTGCTTGCTCTCCATCTTGTGCCATATGGAGTATACCGATTTGAGGCGTGCCTTGGCCTCGTATCGCAGCCCCATGGCGTCGAGCTTCTCCTTGATAGGCAGCGAGAAGTCGGTGTATACGGCCGAGCGGCGCTCCTCGCTCTCGCGTATCTTGCGGGATATGTCGGCATACGATTTGGGATGCTCGTACTTGAAGGCGAGGTCTTCAAGCTCTGTCTTGATGGCAAACAGCCCCAGGCGATGGGCCAGCGGAGCATATATGTACAGAGTCTCGCCGGCAATCTTGTACTGCTTGTTGGGGGCCATCGAGCCGAGGGTACGCATATTGTGGAGGCGGTCGGCCATCTTGATGAGCACCACCCGTATATCCTCGCTCATGGTGAGCAGCAGCTTGCGGAAATTCTCGGCCTGCGCCGACGCCTTGTCGCCGAATATACCACCGGAAATCTTGGTGAGACCCTCCACGAGTTGGGCTATCTTCGGGCCAAACTGACCGGCGATGTCTTCCACCGTATAGTCGGTATCCTCGACCACATCATGGAGCAGCGCCGCGCATATCGATGTCGAGCCGAGGCCGATCTCCTGGCTGGCAATCTTGGCCACGGCTATGGGGTGCATGATATACGGCTCGCCGGAGCGGCGGCGCACTCCCTTGTGCGCCTCCTTGGCAAAGCGGTATGCACGCTCGATGATCTCCACCTTCTTGCGGTGATTGCTGCGCAGGTAGCCATCGAGCACGTCGGCAAAGGCAGCTTCGATCATGCGGTCTTCTTCTTCCGGAGTAGGCAGGTCGGTATACATAGGAGTCGATATTTTCAGATTGACTACAAAAATACGCTTTTTGCTCCAATCGGCAAAATATTTTACCCGGCGGCCTCTGCCCCGTGCGGTAGATATTCGTAAAAAATGAGAAAGATTCCGTATAGCCCGGGCTATACGGATAATTGATGCCGCGAGGAGCAGATATTTGCATTATCTGTCCACATCATTTTGGCCGCCTTTGCTTATCTTTGTATCAAATTTAATACCTTTTTTAATACCATGAAACGATTATTGCCGCTGCTCGTGGCCATGCTGTGCATGCTGCCGGCCCACGCCAGAGAGCGCCTTACCGAGATTCCGACCGTCTATATCGACACTGAAGGCTCTGCCCCTGTCACGGGCAAGAGCAATTATGTCAAGGGCACGCTCACGGTGATGAGCGCCGACCCGGCCGAGTGCTGCGACGCCCTGCCGATGGGTGTGCGCGGCCGTGGCAACTCCACCTGGAATATGCCCAAGAAGCCTTATCGTGTGAAATTTGACAGCAAGGTCAATTTCCTCGACCTCCCGGCCAAGGCCAAGAGCTGGGTGTTTCTGGCCAACTATGCCGACAAGTCGCTCATGCGCAATGCCATCGCCTTTGAGATAAGTTCTTTTGTGGGCATGGAGTACACGCCGTCGATACGCTTTGTCGACGTAGTGCTCAACGGCGAGTATCTCGGCAACTATATGGTCACCGACCAGACCGAGGTCGCCAAGGGCCGTGTACCCGTGGAGTCGCAGGAGGTCACCGATACCGAGGAGCCGGCCATCACCGGCGGCTATCTCATCGAGCTTGACGGATTTGCCGACGGCGAGCCGGTGTGGTTTCAGACTCCGCAGGGCATCAAGGTCACGGTGAAGTACCCCAAGGATGATGAAATCAACGAGGCTCAGCTCGACTATATCACACGCTATGTACGCGAGTTTGAGAGCCGTCTCTTTGCCGACAATTTCTCCGACCCTGCCGCAGGCTACCGCAGCATGGCCGACACCGAGAGCCTTGTCAACTGGTATATCGCCTGCGAGCTTACCGCCAACAGCGACTCATTCTGGAGCACTTACATGTACAAGAAGCGCGGCGACGACCGCCTGTACTTCGGCCCCATGTGGGACTACGACATCGCTTTCAACAACGACTCCCGCATCGGCGACGCCACCCGCAAGCTCATGCGCGACTCAGCCCATGCTCCGCTTACCTGGATCAAGCGCCTGTGGCAGGACGCATGGTTTCGCTCGGCCGTGAATGCCCGTTGGAAGGAGCTGGTCGACAGCGGTATCGAGGAATACCTGCTCGGCAAGGTTGAGGATTACGCCGCCCTCATCGACGCATCGCAGAAGCTCAACTTCAAGAAGTGGGACATACTGTCGCGCAAGGTATACAATGAGCTGGTGGTATTCCCCACATACCGCGAGGGCGTCGACTACCTCAAATCTTTTATATCGGCCCGCGTAGCTTTCCTTACCGAGAGTTTTGCCGCCGACGATCCCACGGGATGGGCTGTCGATATCGACACCTCCGTGCAGTACCGTCTCATGCACTCGGCCGGCTCATGGCTCTCTGAAAGCGCCGCCACATGCATCCTCAGCAGCGGCGAAGATGCCTCGACCGTGACTTTCGTACCATCTGCCTCGACTCCCGGCGCCTACGGCATACTCCTCCCCTCGGGCAGCTATATGGGCAGCGACAATAAGTGGAATGTGATAAAGTTTGACGACTGCTCGGCCGCCCATGCCCTCTTCAGCGTGGAGCCGACCTCCGACGGCAGCTATGTGCGCCTGCGCAACCACGGTCTCAACCGCTATCTCGGCGTCGACGGTACCGAGCCGGGCGGCGGCATATATACCGACAAAAAAATCGACTACGACCGCAACCGCTGGCGCCTGCGCGAGGTGGGCCCGGTCGACAGAGTGACCGACGCCGTGACCGACGCCGACGTGCGTGAGGTGAGAGTGTATGGTGTCGATGGCGTGCAGGCGCGTGTCGCCCGCTCGCTGCCCGTCGATATGAGCGGCCTCGCCCCCGGCGTCTATGTGGTGACCGTCACCTATTCCGACGGCACCGTCGCCCGATACAAATTGGGCCGATGATAAATCCTACTCGTAGTGCATGGCCGATGCCGGGTCGATACGCGCGGCATATCCGGCCGGCACTATCAGTATGAGCCATATCGCCGCGAGTATGCCGGCATTGAGCAGCAGCATGTGCAGTGGCTCGACCAGCACGGGGACATACGACAGATAGTACATCTCCGGGTCGAGCGGTATCACCCGCAGATGCTGCTGCATCAGTGCCAGGCCCAGCCCGACGATGTTGCCGGCGAGTACCCCGGCACCTGCCAGCCGCAGGGCCAGCCGCAGAAATATGGCGCTGACGGTGTGCTTGGTCGTGCCCAGCGCGCGTAGCACTCCGATAGTGGGGATACGGTCGAGCACGATGATAAACAGGCTCGATATGAGGGTGAAGCCGGCCACACACAGCATCAGGATGAAGATTACGACCACATTGGTGTCGAGCAGCTCGAGCCAGTTGAAATACAGCGCCCCGGTGTCATATACATTGGTCACGGGATGGAGCGTCGACAGCTCGCCCGCGCGCCAGGCTCCGACCAGCCGCTCCTGCAGCCGGTCTGAATACCCGGCTATGGCGTCGTCGCCGCTGATGCCCTCGATGTCGATGCTTGTGAGCTGCGGCGTGGCCGACAGCCCTTCGAGCAGGGGCATGGCGGTATATCCCACGGCATCGTCGTACTCGCCGAAGTGGGAGCAGTAAAGCCCCGATACGGTGGCGCGGCGCGCTTTCACCTCTCCGTCGACAAAGAAGTACAGATATGGTCGCGAGCCGGTCGTGAGCCCGAGTTTGGAGGCCAGCGAGGTACTTACGACTATCTCGGGACGCGAGGCGGTATCGGAGGGCATCGTGCCCTCTACCATGCACGACCGCTCAAACGCCGGGTCGTGACCGATGCCGCGGGCCACAAACTCTACGGCGGCAAAGGCCGAGTCGGTCTTCACCATCGCCTGGCGCCGCAGGGTGGGGCAGAGCCGCGCTCCCTCGGGCAGCGAGGCTCTGATTATATCGGTAAGGCTGTCGGATGCTGCAAACGTCGAGCCGGTATGGCCGGTGGTGACATCCACGGGCGCTGTCACCGATACCGGGGCGTTGAAGCCGGCCACTTTGCGCCGTATCTCGCTTTTGAAGCCGGTGACTATGGCGAGGCTCAACTCTATGATTATCACCGCGAGCGCTACGCCGCCCACCGCGATGACAGCCCCGGTCGACGCGCTTGCCGAGCCGGCGCCGCGCAGGCGCAGCCTGCGGGAAAACCAAGTGACAAATCCATTCATCGGCGGCAAAAATAGCTATTATCCCGCACATGCGCAACTCTGAATACTCTATGCAGAGTATTGCAAATGTGCGCGGAATTGGCGAATTTTGCACCCGAAAAAGAAATTATGCCCACCCTCTTATGCTTTTATCCCAACTAAAGACCGGCCAGGAGTGTGTCATCGTGAAGATACTTGGTCACGGCGCTTTCCGCAAGCGGGTGATGGAGATGGGATTTGTGCGCGGCCGCCGCGTAAAGGTGCTCCTCCATGCCCCGATGCGTGACCCCATCAAGTATGAGGTCATGGGCTACGATATATCGCTGCGGCGCTCCGAGGCCGACCTTATCGAGGTCGAGCCTGTGGCTGTCGAAGAGGCAGGAGCGCGCCAGGGAGCCGGCGCGGCTCATGGCCAGCACATCACCCCGAGCTCGCGCAAGACCATCAATATAGCCCTCATCGGCAACCCCAACTGCGGCAAGACCTCGCTCTTCAACATCGCCTCCGGCGCCCGCGAGCATGTGGGCAACTACAGCGGAGTCACTGTCGATGTCAAGGAGGGTACTTTTGTATACAAGGGCTATACCTTCCGCATCGCCGACCTGCCGGGCACATACTCGCTATCGTCGTATTCGCCCGAGGAGCTGTATGTGCGCCGCTATCTGCACGACCGCAATCCCGACGTGATTGTCAATGTGGTGGCGGCCTCAAATCTTGAGCGCAACCTCTATCTCACCACCGAGCTTATCGACATGGACCGCTCGATGGTGATTGCCCTCAATATGTACGACGAGCTGCGCGCGTCGGGCTCGACTCTCGACTATGCCACCCTGGGGCAGATGATAGGCGTGCCTATGGTGCCGGTGGTGGCCCGCGACGGCGAGGGTATCAACGACCTCTTCGACGCCATCATCAATGTATATGAGGAGTGTCACGAGGAGGTGCGTCATGTACACGTCACCCTGGGAAAGGATGTCGAGGGTGCCGTGCGCGCCCTGGTCGACCTGCTCAAGCGCGACCGCGGTGTGCCGGGCCAATTCTCGCCCCGCTACCTTGCCATCAAGCTCCTCGAGGGCGATGCAGAGGTCGAGCGTATGCTCGCTCCGGTCGACGGCTATGCCGAGATTGTCTCCGAGCGCGACCGTCTGCGCGAGCAGGTGGAGAGCCTGTCGGGCGAGGATATCGCCTCGCATGTGTCGGCCGAGAAGTACGGCTTCATAGCCGGAGCGCTGGCCGAGACCATGCAGAAGGGCGACGGCGACGAGAGCTCGTCGACCTCGGTAATCGACGCCGTGGTCACCAACAAGCTCTTCGGCTTCCCCATCTTCCTGCTCATAATGTTTTTTATCTTCTGGGCCACTTTCTTCCTGGGCAATTACCCGATGGAGTGGATCGAGAGCGGAGTGGCGGCGCTGAGCGGGCTGGTAGGCCGCTCCATGCCCGACGGTATCCTCAAGGATCTTGTGGCCGACGGCATCATCGGCGGTGTGGGCGGAGTGATAGTGTTTCTGCCCAATATCCTTATACTGTATTTCTGCATATCATTTATGGAGGACTCGGGCTATATGGCGCGGGCGGCCTTCATCATGGACAAGATAATGCACCGCGCCGGGCTGCATGGCAAGTCTTTCATACCGCTCGTGATGGGCTTCGGCTGCAATGTGCCCGCCATCATGGCGACACGCGCCATCGAGAGCCGCTCCAGCCGGATCATCACCATACTTATCAACCCCTTCATGTCGTGCTCGGCCAGGCTTCCGCTCTATGCCCTGCTGGCGGGTACATTCTTCTATGCACATGCGGCATGGGTATTCTTCGGGCTGTATGTCATGGGTATAGCCGTGGCGGTGCTCACCGCGCGTCTGCTGCGCCGATTCATATTTGACAAGGACGAGACACCCTTTGTGATGGAGCTCCCGCCTTACCGTATGCCCACATTCCGCGCCTCGATGCGTCATACCTGGGCCAAGGGGCAGGAGTATCTGCGCAAGATGGGCGGTATCATACTCTTTGCAAGCATCGTGGTGTGGGCGCTCAATTATTTCCCGCGCCACGACGACAGCGCTGTCGCGCCCGACGCGACCGCAAGTGCCGCCATCGACCTCAAGAGCGACTCTTTCCTGGCCATTGCCGGCAAGGCTGTCAATCCGGTGATGGCTCCGCTCGGGTTCAGCTGGCGCGCCACAGTGGCCGCTTTGGCCGGCGTACCTGCCAAGGAGATAGTGGTGTCGACACTCGGTGTGCTGTATACGGGCGACGAGGCTGTGAGCGACAGCACCCTGGGCGAGCGTCTGCGCGAGCCGGCGCCCGGCTCGGCATCGCCCGACTTCACCCCGGCGGTGGCCTTGGCCTTCATGGTATTTGTGCTGCTGTACTGCCCGTGTATGGCCGCCGTCACGGCCATCGTGCGCGAGACACACTCGTGGCGCTGGGGCGCGTTCAGCGTGGTGTACAATACTGCTGTGGCGTGGCTGCTGGGCTGGCTGACATATACGGTGGCCTCGGCGCTGCTGTGACGGCGCCGGGAGTGTGAACATACGGCGCCGGCGCTTGTTTTGACAAGTATGCAGACACCGTCGTCATCCTCATCATCCTCCGCCCCGCGCCGATACTGGCTGCTGGTGGTATTCCTGGTGCTCGCCAGCGCGCTGGGCTCGTTTTTCAACGATATGTTCACGCCGGCTCTCCCGGCCATGTGCAGGTTTTTCCATACCTCTGTGCCCACCATGCAGATGGGTATCACCACCGGCATGATAGGGCTGGCCCTGGGGCAGTTTCTGCTCGGGCCGCTCAGCGACCGCTACGGACGCAAGCCCATACTGATATGCTCGCTGCTGCTGTTTATCGTAGCCGCGGTGGTGAGCGTGTATTCCACCTCGGTACACTTCTTCATATGGTGCCGTCTTTTCCAGGGGCTCGGGGCGTCGGGAGGCTACTTCCTGGCCCGTACCATGCCGGCCGACATATACAGCGGCCGTCCGCTGGCCAAGCTTATGGCGCTGGTGGGAGCCATCAACGGTGTGGCGCCGGCGTCGGCGCCCGTATTCGGCGGTGTCGCCTCCGATACATGGGGCTGGCAATCGGTATTTGTGATACTTGCAGTCTTTGCGGCGGTGGTGCTGGTCATCTCGCATTGGGTCAAGGAGTCGCTGCCTCCGTCGCGACGGGCCACAGGCTCGTGGCTCAGCCTCTTCGGAGGCTATGCCGGGCTGGTGCGCCGCCGCCCGTTTATGGTGCACGTATGCTTCAAAGGGCTTGCGCTCGGGATACTTTTTGCATACATATCGGCCTCGCCTTACATACTTCAGAATCATTACGGGCTGTCGCAGACGGTATATGGCCTGGTGATAGGTGCCAACGCACTCTTTGTGGTGACCGGCTCCATGCTGGCGCTGCGTTTCCGCCCGCTCAAAAGGGCCGCCTTTGCCGGCTCTGGTCTTGTGCTCGCAGCAGTGGCTGCGCAGGCATATGCGCTGTGGCATGTCCACAGCATATGGGTCTTTGAGGGCTGCACGGTGATAATGCTGCTCGGCCTGGGCCTGATATTCACCACCACCAACACCCTGTCGATGAACGAGGGCCGCGACCGCGCAGGCGAGGCCTCGGCCATACTGGGCATATCGGGCTATGTCGTCGGAGCCGTAGCCGCTCCGATGGTCGGTATGGGCAATGTACTGCACTCGACAGCAATAGTATACCTGTCGCTGGCATGTGCTACATTTGTATGCGCGATCGCTTCGCGGCGATTGGCCCCCGACCTGGATACGCAGAGCGGCAAGTGACGGTCGCGCCGGTGACTTTTTGTCGGTTTTTGGCCTGTGAGTCGCAAATTTTTTAGCTTTTTTAATTGAAATTCAATTTTTAACGTTATATTTGCGCAAATAAATCACACAAACCGTACAATCATGAATAAAACCGAACTTGTCAACGCCATCGCCGAGAAGGCCGGCCTGACCAAAGCCCAGTCTAAAGACGCTCTCGACGCAGCTATCTGCGCCATCGCCGATGCCCTCGCTCAGGACGACAAAGTAGCTATACTCGGTTTCGGTACTTTCTCCGTAGTGGAGAAGCCCGAGCGTACCGGCATCAACCCCCAGACCAAGCAGCAGATCACCATCGCCGCCCGCAAGAATGTGAAATTCAAGGCCGGCGCCGAGCTCGCCGCCAAGGTGAAGTAAATCAGCTACGCCACCGTACAATCACGGGCGCGGCTC
>OFFM01001244.1_pt1 | contig 14768 bp, 14 predicted proteins | sample 1521401 | NCBI WGS metagenome assembly OFFM01 (sample SAMEA3504118, study PRJEB24116) | mouse gut metagenome | biome: mouse gut; feature: mouse-associated habitat; material: faeces | place: Denmark | collected 2011
ACGTAGAGTACCAGGGCGACGGCAACAAGGCTATATTCTACTATATAGCCGACGAGCGCGTCGACTTCCGGCAGCTCATCAAGGTGCTCGCCGAGACATTTAAGATCCGTGTGGAGATGAAGCAGATCGGCGCTCGTCAGGAGGCTGGGCGCATAGGCGGCATAGGTCCGTGCGGACGTCCACTCTGCTGTTCGAGCTGGATGACCAACTTTGTCAGCGTAGGCACCGCCGCCGCGCGTTTCCAGGACATATCGCTCAACCCGCAGAAACTCGCCGGACAGTGCGCCAAGCTTAAATGCTGCCTCAACTTCGAGGTCGACGCCTATGTCGAGAGCATCAAGAAACTCCCGGCTAAGGAGGTGCGGCTTGAGACGGCTGATGCGACATACTTCCACTTCAAGTTCGATGTGTTCCGCCGCGAGATCACATACTCCACCGATAAATCTGTAGCGGCAAATCTTGTCACGATCGACGCCGAGCGCGCCTTTGAGGTGATAGAGATGAACCGCCGTGGTGAGAAACCGCTCACCCTTCTCCGCGACGAGGATGCGCAGAATGCCGAGAAGAAGCAGTACAACGACATCCTCGGTCAGGATATAACCCGTTTCGACAAAAAGAAGAAGTCGCGCCGCAAGTCGCGTGGCAAGAATGGTGCCGAGGCATCCGCTACCGATGCTCCCAAGGCGGAGGGTAAGGAAAAGCCTGAAAGCAAGGAGAAGATGGAGCGTGCCGACCGTCCCGACAAGGGGGAGCGCAATGGCAACAGCCGCCGTGGTGACCGTCAGCAGCGCCGCAACCGCCCCGACAAGCCGGAGGCGCGTAAGGACGACAGCTCCAGCCCGCGTCAGCAGCAGGAGGGTCAGGACAATCAGAACCAGGATAATGCCAATGCCAAGCGCGACCGTCAGGAATCCAAACCACGTCGCGACCGTCAGGATCGCTCGCGCAAACAGCGTCTGCGTCCCGGTGATACCCCCGATAACTCCGCTCCCGATGCCGGACGTAACGCGGCAAGAGATCTGCCACCCGCAGTGCCACCTTCGCAAAGGATGATGTCAAGCGATGACTGAACGCCTGTCGACAGCTATCTGTGCCACCGTTATAGCCATTGCCGCTGTGGGATGCTCGGAGCCGTCACGCGCACCGCAGAGCGGATTCAGCCATCTCCCCGATTACGGATGGGCGTACGGTGATACTGTGGTTATCCGCCTGGATACATCGGCTGATGCGCCCGCTCTGGCTGTCAGACATACCGACGAATACCCCTACCGCAACCTCTGGCTCGAGATATCGCAGGAACTCGACTCCGCGACAACTCTCCGCGACACCGTCAATATTGAGTTGTGCAACGCCTACGGGCGATGGCACGGCAACGGTTTCGGCGGAAGCTATCAGATCGCATTCCCGCTACCGCGCGCTGTTTCGGCGCAGGAAGTCAACATACGCCACATCATGCGTGTTGATACACTGCGTGGCTTGACCGATGTCGGCATAGTCCCCCTCGGATCCTGACGCGGATACCGGTAGCGTTCTCTCCGGTCACATCTCACTGCCATTACAGCCATGCTAATGAATAAGATTGTCTATGAACCAGTTTGATGCTCTGATATTCGATATGGACGGCACGCTATGGGACGCCGTCGACTCCTATTGCCGGGTGTGGGATATCACATTCGCGCAAGTCGGATTCCCACAGCTCACTGTAGGGCGCGATGAGCTTATAAGCTGCATGGGCATGCCTATCGGCGAGATCTACCGCCGTCTCATCGACATTCCGCTGCCCCGGCGCCGCTTCCTGCGCGCTCTCGACCGCAACGAGGAGCTGCTCATGCCCGTACTCGGCGGAAAGCTCTATCCCGGCGTGGCTGAGCTGATACCGCAACTGGCTGAGCGCTACTCGCTTTTCATGGTGAGCAACTGCGGCGCCCTCGGGCTTGTCAATTTCCTCACATTCACTGGTCTCGGACCATATATCACCGACATACTCTCCTACGGACAGACCGGATTGGAGAAAGACGGCAACATACGCCTGCTCCGCCAACGCTATAATCTTCGCAATCCCATCTATATAGGCGACACTGCCGGCGATTGCCGCCACGCTCATGCCGCAGGCATACCGATGATGCACGCCGCCTACGGATTCGGTCAGGCGCCCGATGCCGAATATAGCGCACCGACGTTTGCCGATGTAGCTCGTTTTTTCCTTGACAACGGCAAATAGCCGTACATAATTTGACCATCCCTATGACAACACTACAGCTGCTCACACCCGAAGAGTCCGCACTCCGGCTCTCGCGCATTCAGCGTCTGATGGCTGATGCATCGGTGCCCGCCATACTCGTCACCGACAATGCCAACATATATTACCTCACAGGTCGTGTGTTCGACGGCTACATTTATATTCCCGCCGAAGGGGCGCCTCTCTATTTCGTGCGCCGTCCTGTTGATCTCGGCGGCGACGGTGTCGTGCGTATCCGCAAACCGGAGCAGATAGCCGAGAGTCTCACGCTGAACATCCCCCCCGTGGTGGGGCTGGAGCTCGACTTGCTTCCATACACATCGGCGCAGCGCATATCTGCCATATTCCCTGGCTCGGAGATCGTCAACGCATCGCCGGTTTTGCGTGCCGCGCGTTCTGTCAAGACAGAGGTGGAGATCGGTATGATAAAGCAGTCCGGACTCCGTCAGGAGCGCGTCTACCGCATGGTTCCGCGTCTCTACCGCGACGGCATGACAGATCTTGAGCTGCAGGTGGAGATCGAACGCGTGTCGCGTCTTGAGGGCTGTCTCGGTCAGTTCCGCATCAGCGGTGACAACATGGAGCTCTACATGGGCAATGTGCTTGTGGGCGATAATGCCGACAATCCCACACCCTATGATTTCGCCATGGGTGGACGCGGGCTTGATCCGTCGCTCCCTGTTGGAGCCGACGGCACCATGATCCGCCGTGGTAATTCCGTCATGGTCGATGTCAACGGTAACTATACTGGCTACATGACCGATATGACACGCACTTTCTCACTCGGTGAGGTCGATGCGCTCGCAATGCGTGCCCACAGATGTTCCATAGATATCTGTGAGCGTCTTGCCGCGATGGGTACTCCCGGAGCGGAGGCTAAGCAGCTTTACCACACGGCGGAGGAGATGGCGCGCGAGGCTGGACTGGAGCGTTATTTCATGGGTCATGCCCAGAAAGCCGGATTCGTGGGTCATGGAGTGGGAATAGAGATCAATGAGATGCCCGTAATAGCACCTCGCAGCCGTGATATCCTCGCCGAGGGCAATGTCATCGCTCTCGAACCCAAGTTTGTCATACCCGGCGTAGGCGCCGTAGGCATAGAGAACACTTATGTCATGACATCCGCCGGGATGCAGTCGCTCACCAATGCTCCCGTCGAAATAATACAGTTCGCACAATGAATCTCGCCAACAGGCTGACACTGCCGATATTCCGTACCGTAGGGGAGGTTGCCGACGCTGCCTCGCGCGAATGCTACGTCGTCGGAGGATATGTGCGCGATCTGCTTCTTAAGCGTCACTCCAAGGATATTGATTTCGTCACTGTCGGTAGCGGCATTGAGATTGCCGCTGCCGTAGCCAAAGCTCTCGGCAAGGGTGCGCATCTCAACGTGTTCCGCACATACGGCACCGCTCAGGTGCGCCACGGCGACGATGAGCTGGAGTTTGTGGGCGCCCGTCGGGAGTCCTACCGTGCCGATTCGCGCAACCCGATTGTTGAGGACGGCACTCTCGACGATGACCTCGCCCGTCGTGATTTCACGATCAACGCCATGGCGATCTGCGTAAATGCCGGGCGCTTCGGCGAGCTTGTCGACCGTTACGACGGTATCACCGACCTCTATGAGCGCATAATCCGCACTCCGCTTGATCCCGACATAACATTCTCCGACGATCCGCTGCGCATGATGCGTGCCATACGCTTCGCCACGCAGCTCGGATTCGATATATACCCCACCACTCTCGAGGCTATCACCCGCAACGCCTCGCGGATAAGCATAATCACGCGTGAGCGGATCATGGACGAGCTTATGAAGATCATGGCGGCTGATGTCCCCTCGCGTGGGTGGAAACTCCTCGCCGACACTGGTCTGCTCGAACTTATATTCCCTGAACTTGCTGCTATGCGCGGCGTTGATACCGTGCGCGGACGTGCCCACAAGGACAATTTTCTCCACACGCTCGAGGTGCTCGACAAGGTCGCAGCCGTCTCCGATGATGTCTGGCTGCGCTGGAGCGCGCTCCTGCACGACATAGGCAAGCCGGCGACAAAGCGTTGGGACGATGCCGTCGGGTGGACATTCCACAACCATAACTTCATCGGTGCCAAGATGGTGCCGCGCATCTTCCGCCGCATGCGTTTCCCGCTCAATGACAAGATGCGCTACGTCAGCCGCATGGTAGAGCTTCACATGCGCCCCATAGCGCTCGTCGAGGATGAGGTTACCGATTCGGCGGTGCGCCGTCTGCTCAACGATGCCGGCGAGGATATTGACGATCTCATGACTCTTTGCCGTGCCGACATAACATCGAAGAATGCCGAGAAGGTGCGCCGTCACCTCGCTAATTTCGAGCATGTGCAGCAGAAGATGCAGGAACTCGAGGAGCGCGACCATATACGCAATTTCCAGCCGCCTGTCGATGGTGGTGAGATCATGCGGATATTCGGTCTTGCACCGTCGCCCGTGGTCGGGGAACTGAAGGCGGCTGTCAAGGATGCCATACTCGACGGGGTGATACCCAACTCACGTCCCGAGGCGCTGCAGCTGCTTTTCGATCGCGCTGCCGCACTCGGTCTCACGCCGGTGGCGGCTCCCGACGATAAGCCCGCCGCTGAGACTGCCGAATCAGTCTGAAACTATCCCGCCATGCCACGGTTCACCATCATAATCCCGGCATACAATGCGGCTGCGACTCTCCCCCTCGCGGCGCGCTCCGTACTGTCGCAGACATTCACGGATCTGGAGCTTATCATAGTTGATGATGGATCGACGGATGCCACTCCCGCGCTTTGCGATGAGATAGGGCGTGCCGACAGCCGTGTCCGCGTGATGCATGGCACCAACATAGGGCAGGGGCTGTCGAGAAACCGTGCTCTTGATGTTGCTCAGGGCGAATATGTGGGATTTCTTGATGCCGACGATTTCTTCGCTACCGATGCCCTTGAATGGGTCGATAACGTGCTGCAGCGTGAGAATCCCGATGCGGTGCGTTTCATGTTCCGTATGTTCCGTGGCACTGAGCCGGAGCTTGGTCCGTCGGGCTGGGATCCGGACGATTATACCGTAATTCGTGGGCAGGACGCTGTTCTTCCGCTGATCGAGGCGGTGACCCCCACAGGTCTCAGGAATCTTCCTGAGAGCGCCGCTTCCGCCTGCACCGGCATGTACCGCCGTGCGCTGATCGAGGAGCATTCTGTGCGTTTCCTCTCAGAGCGCGAAGTTCTTAGCGAGGACTGCATCTTCAATATCGATTTTCTAACACATGCAGCCGTAACCGTATATACTCCCGCGGCTTTCTACCACTACCGGCAGACCCCCGGGTCATGGTCACACCGCATGAATCACTCCAGACTGGAACAGGCTGCCGACTTCGCGCGTTATTACACTGAGAGGCTTCAGGCGCTCGGGATCGGCTATGCCGGCTTCCGTGCGGGAGCATTCCTGATCGGCGAGATGCGCTCATACGCGAAGTCGGTATTTGCCGCGCGTCTGCCGCATAGTCGGAAGCGACAGCTATATTTCGGTATGCTCGATGTGCCGGTGGTGAAGGATCTCCTTCCGCGGTTCCCTGTCCGGCGGCTCCCCGTGCAGCAGCGCCTCGCACTCTCGTTGCTCATACATAGGCAGTACCTGCTCAGCAGAGCGCTGTACGGACTCCGCAATCTGCGCCCCTGATCATATTATCCACACCTATCATATCCGTAAAGTCATGACAAAACGCATCATCGAGCCTTCCGAACTCATCATCAATCCTGATGGCAGTGTGTTTCATCTTCATCTCCGTCCGGAGCAGCTTGCCGACCGTATAATCCTCGTGGGCGACCCGGGACGTGTCGATATGGTCGCCGAGCATTTCGACACGCGCGATTACACCGTGCAGTCGCGTGAGTTCCGCACAATCGGTGGAACAGTCGGTGGAAAACGGGTGATGTGTACATCCCATGGCATAGGACCTGACAATATCGACATCGTGGTCACCGAGCTCGATGCGCTCGCCAATGTCGATTTCGCCACCCGCGAGGTGCGCGCGGAGCACCGCCGTCTGGAGATGGTGCGTGTGGGCACATCCGGTGCTTTGCAGCCCGACATCGCTGAGGGGCAGCCTGTCATCTCCGCGCGCTCAGTAGGCTTCGACGGGGTGCTTAACTTCTACGCCGGACGCAACTCCGTGTGCGATCGCGAATATGAGGAGGCTCTGTGCCGCCACACCGGGTGGGATCCCCTCTGGGCACGCCCGTATGTCGTCAGCGCCACCCCGGAGCTTGTACGTCGCATAGGCAGAGACGACATGATGCTCGGCAACACCGTGACGGCTGTAGGTTTCTACGGTCCGCAGGGACGTGAGGTGCGTCTGCCCCTCGCAATACCCGACATCAACGCTCGCCTTGCATCGTTCCGTTACGGCACGGAGCGCCTCACCAACTATGAGATGGAGAGCGCACCACTCGCCGGACTGTCGGCGCTCCTCGGACACAGCGCCATGACCGTATGCTCCATTATAGCCAACCGTGCCAATCATGCCGCAAATCCGAGCTACAAAGGTGGCATGGAGCAGCTTGTGGCTACGGTTGTAAGCCGCTTCATGGACGAGGACTGACTTTTCGGTCATCCCTGAAATCCTACACTCTCTCCGTATAAACCATTCATCAATCCATCATTCGGACATTATGCCTAACCGTCAGCCCTACACATTTGATCGCGTGGTGCGTATGCTCATCGGGCTTGCGCTTCTGCTTGGGATAATATGGCTCATAAACATTCTCAAAGGCGTGCTGCTGCCATTCTGTGTGGCATGTCTCATCGCCTATATGTTCGAGCCCTTCGTGCAGTACAACCGGCGCCTCCTGCATCTCCGCGGGCGCGTGCCGGCGATATTCGTCACGCTCTTTGAGGCACTGTTCCTTTTCGCCCTTGTCTGCTATTTCTTTGTGCCTATGATGATTGACGAGATGAACCGCATGGGCGCGCTGCTGAGCAACTATGCCACCACGGAGATGCGCATACAGTTCCTGCCACAGGCTGTGCAGGATTTCATACGCCGTCAGGTCGATTTCACCGCGCTCTCGAAGATGCTGACCAATCAGGAGATCGGGAGTCTCGTGGAGAACGCGCTATCGACATCTTGGAGCATCATAACAGGCAGCATATCCGTGCTTCTCGGCGTTTTCAGCTGGTTTATCGTAGTGCTATATGTGGTGTTCATAATGATCGACTACGACCGCCTGTCGAATGGTTTCCGCCACATGGTTCCACCGAAATACCGCGATATCGTTTTCCGCATCGGCAACGACATCAAGGTGAGCATGAATCACTATTTCCGCGGACAGGCACTCGTGGCTTTCATCGTCGGCGTTCTGTTCAGTATCGGTTTCCTGATCATAGGTCTGCCTATGGCTGTGGTGCTCGGATTGTTTATCGGTGTGCTCAACATGGTGCCCTATCTTCAGCTTGTGTCGATAATACCCACCACGGTGCTGTGTCTCGTCTACAGTGCCGGTGGAGGAGGTCCCTTTTGGACAATCTTCTGGGAGTGCATAGCCGTCTACTGCATAGTCCAGCTCATACAGGATCTTTACCTCACCCCGAAGATCATGGGCAAGGCTATGGGACTTAATCCGGCTATCATTCTTCTGTCATTGTCCGTATGGGGCACACTGCTCGGGCTGATTGGGCTTATAATAGCACTGCCGCTCACCACGCTTCTGCTGTCATACTACGATCACTACATCATTCACCGCGACGATGGTGAGAACCCCTCCGAACGTGAGGCTGACGCCGAGGCGCTGCGGGAAGCCGCTCAGATGCCGCTCGACGAGCAGTGAGCCACAGCATCGCGCGCACGTTCGGCATCACGCTCATAGACCATCAGCCCCACCTCGCCGAGCGTGTTGAATCCCACAGGATATATCTGTGAGAATGTCTCGTTGGTCAGCATAGCCGGTATCTCAAGCTCATTGAGCACACCGAGAGCCACATGTGCCTCCCAAAGCGTGGCGAAGGTTTTTATCGTTACGAGCCGGTCCTGCGGCTCCTCCTTACTATTTTTCATGGTTGATTATTTTATGCCGCGGCGGTCCAGCTCACGGCGGTAGCGGGTGGCGTTCGCCTGATGCGTGGCATAATCGGTGGCAAAGTTGTGGTAGCCCGAGAAATCCTCGCGGGCACACATGTAGATATAGTTGTTAGCCGGCGCATTGAGCACCGCGTCAAGGGTCTGCGCCTCCGGAATCCGGATCGGACCCGGCGGAAGTCCCTCGTGCAGATATGTGTTGTAGGGCGATTCTTTTTGCAAGTGTTTTGCGAGTATTCTTTTCAGGCGTGGATTGCCCGAAGCGAATTTAACTGTGGGGTCTGCCTGCAGTTTCATGCCCCGCTTGAGACGGTTCATGTACAGACGCGCGATTGTAGGACGTTCGTCACGTTTAGCCGACTCCTCCTCGACGATAGATGCGAGCGTCGCCACATCCTCCGGCGTCAGTCCTAAGCTCGCAGCCTTGCTGCGGCGCTCATCGGTCCAGAAACGGTTGCGGTAGCTCCACAGCCGTTCCACAATCCGGTCAGGACTCTCGGTCCAGTAAAACTCGTATGTGTCGGGAAGGAAAGCGGCAGGGTATTGCGGGGGAGTGAGCCCCTCGCCGCCGAGCACACGCCGGCATGCCGCCAGAAAACTGTCGGCGAAATCCTCTCCGTAGCCGTATTTTTCGCTGTATCGGTAGATCTGCTCGGCGAACTCTTCGCCGAAAGCCTCGCCCTGACTCTCGTCGATAGAGCGGATATAGCCGTTCAGATCTTCGGATATGACATCCAGCTGGTCGAAGTCGCTGTCCTCAATGGCCTTGAAGATGCTGTCGGCGTATTGCGCGGCCTTCTCTTCGGGCGTAGGCTCTTTGGCCTTGTCGCCGCATGCGCTCATCGAAACCGAGATGGCGGCAACGAGCAACAATCTTAAAAATCCCTTCATCGTTTTATAGTTTTGTTTTAGGGCAAATGTATGAAATTTTAGCCTCGCCGCCAAATTACGGCGGTGCCTGCGCTCGATCCGCGCCGCAGAGCCGCATCGGGCGGTAAGTATATATACTTATTTGTCGCCTCCTCAGGTCGAATTATCCTATAATGTAGTCTGGCGGAACGAATTATTTTTCTATTTTTGTATGCTAAATCGCAACGTCCCCGATATGCCGCGTATGCCGCGGGCAGAGCCGCTCGCGCCGCCGTGGCCGGGAAAAGGTGCGTGGATAAAAATAGGAAGTTTAACCAAACATAAATAAATAATGACGGATATTTTTGATCGTTTATCGAAAAATGCCGGCGGTCCTATCGGACAGTATATGGCGAGCGTGCACGGATATTTCGCATTCCCGAAATTGGAGGGCGAGATCGGTCCTCACATGGTTTTCCGCGGCAAGGAGGTTCTGAATTGGAGCCTTAACAACTATCTCGGACTGGCCAATCATCCCGAGGTGCGTCAGGCCGACGCCGAGGCATGCGCCAAGTATGGCATGGCTGCGCCTATGGGTGCCCGCATGATGTCGGGTCAGACCAAGTATCACGAGCAGTTGGAGCGCGAGTTGGCCGAGTTCGTCGGCAAGGAGGATGCTTTCCTGCTGAACTTCGGCTATCAGGGCATGATCTCGATCATCGACTGCCTGCTCACGCCGCGCGACGTGGTGGTCTACGACAAGGAGTGCCACGCCTGCATCATCGACGGTCTGCGCATGCACAACGGCAAGCGCTTTACCTATGCCCACAACGACGAGGAGTCGTTGCGTCTGCAACTGCGTCATGCTACGGAGTTGGCCGAGGAGCAGAAGGGCGGCGTGCTGGTCATTACCGAGGGTGTGTTCGGCATGAAGGGCGATCTGGGCTTCCTCGACGTGATCGTTCGCGCGAAGAAGGATTTCCAGTTCCGTCTGCTGGTGGACGATGCCCACGGCTTCGGCACTATGGGCCCCGGCGGTAAGGGTACGGCCGCTCACTTCGGCGTTATGGACGGTGTGGACGTGCTGTTCAACACCTTCGCCAAGTCTATGGCCGGTATCGGCGCATTCGTTTCGGGTCCGCGCTGGCTCATCAACCTGTTCCGCTACAACATGCGCTCGCAGCTCTATGCCAAGTCGCTGCCCATGCCTATGGTTATGGGCGCCTTGAAGCGTCTCGACCTTATCCGCAAGCATCCCGAGTATCAGGAGAAGCTGTGGGAGATCACGCGTGCATTGCAGAAGGGCTTGACCGAGAACGGATTCAATATAGGCGTAACCCAGTCTCCCGTAACGCCGATCTACATGAAGGGCGGCGAGCAGGAGGGTACCAACCTTATCTACGACCTGCGCGAGAACTACGGTCTGTTCTGCTCGATCGTGGTCTATCCGGTCATCCCGCGCGGCGAGATCATCCTGCGCGTCATACCTACGGCGGCTCACACTATGGAGGATGTCGAGTTTACGATCAACACCTTCAAGGCCGTGCGTGCCAAGTTCGAGGCCGGCGAGTATATCAAGCCGATTCCGTCGGTCGCCGATCCCGATTTCAAACTGCGATAGATATCTCGGACAGATATTTCGAAAGCGGGTCGACCCTTCGGGGCACCCGCTTTTTTGCTATTGTGTGAAGACGGTTATGCCGGCTCGGCCCCCGGCGGGCGCAGCCGCAGATGCGTATTATCTATAATTTATAAGTTATGCGAAAGTTGCGCCTGTCGGCCGCGGCACTTGCCCTCTCGGCCGCAATATGGTTTCTAACGCCTCTGAGGGCGGGACGCAATGACAGCGATCCGATAGGGTCGCAGGCGGCGGATGCTGCGCCCGTGCGTATCGAGAGGGTTGCGCCCGAGAGTGTCGGCTTCGATCCGGTGCGCCTCGGATGGGTCGACGAGGCTGTCGGACGCGCCATTGATGACGGGCAGACGCCCGGAGCCGTGGTATGTGTCGTAAGGCACGGCCGTGTTGCCCTGGTGCGTGCCTACGGCAATCGGCGGACGGTACCCGATACGGTCGCCATGAGCGAAGATACGATCTTCGATCTGGCTTCGCTTACCAAGGTCGCGGCCACGACGGTGGCCGTCATGCAGCTCGTCGAGCAGGGGCGGCTGCGTCTGGGCGACCGCGTCGACCGCTATATAAACGGTTTCGAGGGGTGGCGCAACCCCGATAACGTGCGCGATACTACCCATGTGCGCATAGTCGATCTGCTGACGCATACATCGGGGCTGCCGGCATACGTCGCCCCCGCTAAGCTCGCGGCGCAATATCCCGACCGCTCTCTGCCCGATGCCGCCGTGGCGGAGGATTATGCCGCGCACTGCCCGAGGCTGGCCGAGCCCGGCACCGAGTATCGATACAGCTGCCTTAACTTCATCGTTTTGCAGCGTATAGTCGAGCGAATGACTGGCGTGGTGCTCGACATATATGCACGGGATAACATTTTTCGTCCGTTAGGAATGTCCGATACGGGTTTTCTGCCCGACGGGCGGCTCGCCCGACGCTGCGCACCGACAACGGTCTCGGACGGCGGGGAGCTGTGCGGCCGTGTGCACGATCCTCTCGCACGCGAGGTCTGCGGCGGCGTGTCGGGCAATGCGGGGCTGTTCTCGACAGCCGAAGATCTGGCTGTGTTCGCAGCGATGCTGCTCTCGGGAGGAGAGTGGCGCGGCGTGAGGGTGCTCTCGCCGCTGGCCGTCGAGGCCATGACCCATGCGCCGCGCGGTTACGAGCAGTTCGGCCGCACTCCGGGCTGGGACACGTGGCGCGGATATACGGGCACATCGGGCGATCTGCTGTCGGAGTCGTGCTACTACCATACCGGAGCGACGGGTACGAGCATCGTCATCGATCCGGAGCTCGACCTTGCAGTGATAATCCTTACCAACCGTGTCCACCCGTCGGACGGCGGCAGCGTCGCCCGCCTGCGCTCCGAGGTGGCCAATGCCGTTGCCGGTGCACTGGTGGAGTCGTAGAGACGTATTGTTCGAATTATGTAAATTTATTATATTTGACTTTGCCGAATATACTTTCGTGGGGCAAAATGCGAATGAATTTGCTTTTACTCTCACTTATTCGTATATTTGCATAGTTGTTTGTTAAAATATTTGCCTATGAAGCATTGACGTATGTCGGTACATACATTGTAAAATATTGGAAATAAGCGTTTAGCTTGTATTCTTGTTCTTGAAACTTAGACACTTTCATTGACAACCAAGAGTAAAGCGATGACGTTCACGCCGTTTGGCGTGGGCTTTACTCATTGTATTTGGTTGTCAGGTAGTCTAAGACCTCAAGAACAAATTTAGGAGTTTTGTCCGCGCTATTTTTTTGTATGTATATCAATTCTTTCGGACAATGTGATAAATTATGTGTTTCAGTTAAATCTGTGATTATGAAGAAACTTTTGATTTGCATAGGTGTAATTTCATTGTCGGCATATAATGTCGGTGCGCATACAGTTGGTGAACCGCCCGTCAGACTCGGCGACCGCTGCGAGAAGAACGGCCAATACGGAAGAGTGGTCGAGAAGACTTATTCGAATGACAATGATAAGAAATCGGGCAGCAACAGCTCATGGAATGTAGGCGGAGGTGCCAAGGGCGAGGCGAGTACGCCTGTCAGGACGTTGTCCGGCAGTCTGTCGGCACAAGGCGGTTACCAGAAAGGAAGTGTCTCGGAGGAACGGAATGTCAGAAGCGAGACTACAAAAGGCTATGAATGCGATACATCTGAAAAGAGTAATTGGACAGTTGTTAAATAGTTATAATCTGGAAATTATGAATAAGAGAAAGATATTTATGATTGTGGTGGCTGCGGCAGTTGTGGCTATGTTTGCTACGTCGTGCAGCGATGAAGTTTACGAAGGTTTCAGAGAGGGCTGGAATATGACTGCTCCCGAACATCTCAGATATTAGTCTCCGATTATGAAGACTATCCTAATGTCCATCTTCCTGTTCTTGCTGACGGGCAGCTATGTTGCTGCGCAGGATCTCGACAGATGGGTGGGCCGTCAAGTCCCGACCGAGTACACCGGATCGAATAGATCCGGCGGCGGAAACTTGGAAATATCGGTGGTCTCTATCGATAGACAGGGCTGGCACAAATGGCGCGACAATATCTATGTTACCAATAGGACGGGTAAGGATATGGTGTTTCAAGTCATATTCCGTATTGCCAGAACATCTGTCATATCGCGCAAGAACAAGCTCGGTTCGAAGCACTCTCCTTGGTTCATGTTGACCAAAGTTGTCCCGGACGGTGCCCTGAATCGTCCGTTTGTTACGGACGATGATTTGTTTGATTCATTGGGGTATTCCGATTTCGGCGAATGGTTTTCCAAACTCTGGAAGCAATCGGGACTATCATGGGGAATAGAACTCGATGGTTGCCAATGCAAACCTCTAAAATAATTCTAATTATTGACAAATGAAGAAGCTATTGCTTATATTATCGGTAATGTTTGTTTGTGTGACGAGTTATGCCGAGAAACGCGTGAGGGTTTCACAATCCGTCAACAACTATGTGACAATCGACAAAGAGTCGGTTTCTGGTCGCGAAAAGGTGTGTATCAGAGCCGATCACAAAGAGTTAAATCATGATATCGTAGTCGATGTTGCCGTTTACGAGATAAACGGCTGGGAGGAGACACTCGTGGATACCAAACGTCTGGTAATACGCAAATACTCAATTGCAGAGGAGGCTATGATCGGCAACGGCAAGAGTTACAAGGTGTCGATCGTAAGTGCGGAGTTGAAGTAAGCCGGGCATGCGTACGTTGAGTGTATGGACCGTATGGATGCTGGTTGTATGTAATGCGTGATGACCGGCATTGAAGCGAACTTTGTTAATAAAGTATGGAGATTTTTTTATCGCCATACTTTTTTTGTTGGATAGCAGAGTCTGAAATGATAGGTGTAGTAGCAGAGTGTATATACCTATATATAAATATTTCGTTTGATAGGGTGTTGCGGTCGATCGTGCGGCGGAGTTTTTCGTGACTGATATGCCGGTATGCCAAAAAAATCCGCACAAGGCAAAAAAAAGAGTCGCATAGTTTTTTATTTCGCAAAAGAGTTATATATTTGCACTCGATTTTCCGTCAATATCAAAGCGGCGAATCGCGGTTCTTTGATACAGAGTAATGCGAATAATTTTTTGCAAATTTCGTGCTCGAAAATTTGGATAATTAAAAATTATTCGTACCTTTGCAATCCGATACGGTCAATGCCGATGTAGCTCAGTTGGCCAGAGCAGCTGATTTGTAATCAGCTGGTCGGGGGTTCGAATCCCTCCATCGGCTCGGAAAGCCGACGCGAGAGGGCCGAGCGAAAGGGCCGGAGAGGTCCGAGGCCGGAGAAGCGGAAAAGAGGAGGGGCGAATGAGCTTCGGAACTCTTGAAGGCGGAATCGGCGATGAAGCCGGAGTCTTGGTCTGAAAGGCCCGGCGGAACGACACCTCCTCGGAGGAGAAAAAAAGGGAAGTTACCAGAGCGGTCAAATGGGGCAGACTGTAAATCTGCTGGCTTACGCCTTCGGTGGTTCGAATCCAT
>OFFM01001245.1_pt1 | contig 14765 bp, 10 predicted proteins | sample 1521401 | NCBI WGS metagenome assembly OFFM01 (sample SAMEA3504118, study PRJEB24116) | mouse gut metagenome | biome: mouse gut; feature: mouse-associated habitat; material: faeces | place: Denmark | collected 2011
TGAAAATTTTGTTATTATTTTGTACTCCAATCAAAAATTATGGAGACAGATTTTCAAAATAAATGGAGCAAATGCCTTGAACTGATTAAAGACAATATCGGTTCTGATCGCTTTAACACATGGTTTGCATGTGCAAAGCCTGTTGCATTTTCTGAAAACCGATTAACTCTCCGTTTGCCATCATATTTCTACTATGAGAAATATGAGGATGATTTTTATGATATCCTTTCAAAAGCTCTTAAGCGAGTATTCGGACACCAGATTAAACTGGGTTACGAAGTGGATATCGTTGCCGATAATGACAGCAAATCAAAGATTAAGCTCGAGAGTCCGCAGCAATCACACGTATTAAAAAACAAACTTGTCAGTTCATATCATAAGTCTCCTGTCGAGAAACGAGAGGTAGACTTTGATCCCCAATTGAATTATGCGCTGAATTTTGAAAATTATTGCGTAGGAGAGAGTAATAAGCTCCCTGTGACGATTGCTGAATATATAGCGGATAATCCCGGCAAACCGGAATTCAACCCATTCTTTCTTTATGGTAATGTAGGTGTAGGTAAAACTCACTTGATCCAAGCAATTGGCATACGTATTAAAGAACGTAATCCGAATGCTAAGGTACTGTTTGTACCTATGAAGCATTTTCAGACATTGTATGCACAGGCAACCATCAATAAGGATGTTCCAAGATTTATCAACTGGTTTCAGATGATGGATGTGATTCTTTTTGATGACCTCCAGGAGCTATCTAATAAAACAGGTACTGCCGAAGCATTATTCCCAATCTTCAATCACCTGCAAAGGAATCGGAAGAATATAATTTTTACTTGTGACCGTCCACCTATGGAATTGGATGGAATCGCAGATCGTCTTATTGACCGATTTAAATGGGGAGTTGTTGAACCACTTCCAAATCCCGACTATCATTTGCGCAAGAAAATTCTTGATTTCAAATCAAAAAAGAATGGTTTGGGGCTTCCGGAAGAGGTTATAGACGTGATAGCGTCTGAAATTGATGGATCCGTCCGTGAATTGGAAACAATTGTAAATGGATTGTTAACCCGGTCAATCGTAAAGAACGCTCCTTTATCAGTTGATCTGGCTAAAGAGGTGATGAGCCATGTTGTCAAAAAGACTGAGAAAAAGCCCATCAATTTCGATATGATTGTGGAATCAACGGCCGAATATTTTAATCTTAATCCGGACGCTATTTTTTCACAAAGCCGTTTGAGAGACATTGCTGATGCACGCCAGATGATAATGTATCTGTCACATAAACATACCCAGCTCTCATCTCCGGCTATCGGTGGTAAACTTAACAGAAAACATGCAACAGTGTTACATGGAATATCTTCTATCAAAGATCGTTTGCCATACTCTAAAGATTTGGCGGATGCTCTTGAAGCAATAGAACGAGATTTGCTAAAATAAAAAGGAAGGGAACATCGAATTCCCTTCCTTTTTATTTTAATCTTTACCTTATGATAAATCATGTTTTATTGCTTCAACAACAAGATTCTGTGTCAAATCATCAATCCCGGCATTTATAAGAGTATCATGATCAGCTCTGAAAGCCAATTCAAACTCATTAAGATCGCTTCTGGAGGATTGTTTATATAAATTTATAGCATCTCTGATTTTGCCTGATGCGAGACATGCATGCCCTGCATTGAGGAAATCAACTGAAATCGGATATTGAAGTAGAATTTTATTATAGTAGGAGTAGCTTTTGTCATATTTCCCGGATAAGAATTCTCCCCAGGCAATCGCTCTCCAAATTTTAGGATTTTCCGGATCAATATAATTGGCATGATAGTATGAGCGCAATGCGCTGTCAATTTCTCCACATTCCAAAAGTGCATTTCCGGAATTCATAATCAATGAAACATTGTCCACATCATGTTCAAGGGCCCTTGCATAATAATCAGCCGCCTCTTTGAAATTTCCAAGTTTTTTATTTACAAAAGCCAGTCTTTTTACAAGCCATTCGCTTGGTTCTGACAACAGGGATGCTTTCTGATAAGCGTCCAGAGCTTCGTCATAACGTCTAAGGCTTTGTAATGCATATCCGATTTTCTCCCAATGAGTTGGATCAGAATTTGCCTCTTCTCCCATTGCATAGAACAAGCTTAATGCCTCATTATAATACCCCCTTTTAAAATAAAACTCACTGATAAGTGTCAATATCTCATCATCCGTCATCATATTGCCAATCACTGGCAATTCAAGAAAAACGAATGGGTCAATGAATGGATCTTTGAATTCATCCTTTTTTCTGAATAATTTGAAGAATCGATACAGCTCTCTCACAAATAATGTAGCCGCTGCATTGAATTCAGGATTTGAAGTTTTCTCAAGTCTCGCCTTTAATTCTTCACTTATCTGGGACATCTGCATTTCAAACTGTCCGAACATCATTTGCCGTTGCTGTTCCGGCATGGATGAGATAGCAAGTACCAAAGAATATTTATCTGAATCACACATGCCCGTTCCCATTGAAAACAAATCATCCAAAGTTTTCATACTTGATTTGTCTAATTTGATATGGGAATTCTTTGAGTCATAAGGTAAAAACCAGGCATTGACATTATTAAAGAATGGGAAGGACTTGAGTTTGGAGAATGTTACCATCATCAGATCGGCACCTTCACTTTGCATCTCGGTAAGCTCTCTCATTTTAGAAGCTATGCCGTTTTTCTCCAACATGTCTTCCCAATCAGGATTGTTTTCAAGTAAACCTGATTCAAAATCCATTGCTGATTCCCGCATCTTTTTAAGCATATCGGGCTTAAGCTTCATTAATTCAGGTATCACTTCATCACGCATTTTGGCTGCAACCCGATCTGTATCTCTTGTGCGCACAATTTCTTTTATCACATTTCTCAGACGACTGTAAGTTAACAGAGAGTCCTGCCATAACTCAAGTCGGGTCATGAGTTTGCGATCATTTGAAATTCGGGATGAATGGCGATACAACACCATTACTATTGCAACAAGTGAACGCGCTGCCACTTCGTCACTTTGGCTATTCTCGTATATATCGAGCAGGGCTGTAAATTTAAGATCATCATAATATTCAAGTAGCGATAATGTAAGCGCTGAAATAATATATGATGAAATATTTAAATTGTCCTGAGCGGATAAAACGATTCGTACTATCTGATTACAAGTATCCTTCTTCAGTCTCTTAGTCCATATCAAATCAAAAAGCTCGCGCATCGCTACATCTTTTTTATCTACCAGAGTTGAAGTTTCATTACCTGCATCAATGGCTTCATGCAATATGTCATTAGATTTATTCAAATCCTCGTAAACTTCTGCAAAATCAAGATTGCGAAGATTAGAAACCCTCAATGTTGAATAGAAGACATTTGAGCTATCTTCTGTCCCTTTCTCTATGATCATATCATCACATATCCGTTGCAAAGACTCGACAGTCTGACAATAGACATCTTTTCGTGAAGGATCCTCCATTCCTTCCATAAAGTAATGGATCATATATCCATATGTTTGCCTGATTTTCTTGAGTTTATCAGTGGCGGTATAATTATTCTCAGACACAGATATTGATTCAAGTTCATTCATTGCATCTGTGAGCCTTTCAGAATCAAGTAATTGTCTTACACCGGATATTTTTGATTTAAGAGATTCTAATGTCATATTAAAGGATATTTTGTTTTACCTTCTGATAACTGATCATATTAAATTTATGATATAGAACAGTTATCCATACTAACAACAAATTTCACGCCAAAAAATAATGATATTCAAATATGATATTTAATCAATTTATATTAATTTTGTGAAAATATTATTGGTTCTCTCGGGAGAACATAAGTAATATAAATAATAGATTTAATATTCAGTTTAATTTAACACACTCTTATGGTTATACAGCGTTGGCAATCAGTTTTACTGTTAATTGCAGTCATTGCAATGTCTTTATTTGCATTTCTGTCGCTCGGGCAGGTGCAGTTACCTGATTATACCCTTAATTTCACAACATTAGGATTCTATGTAGAAGGAGAATTGACAGGTGGTGACTTATCAGGAATGTATATGAGCACATGGCCCTTCTTCATAATATCAATAATGTGCGCGATTATACCGCTCATAAATATTTTCCTTTTTAAGAACTTGAGACTGCAGAAGACATTGTGTCTAATTGAGATTTTGTTTATTATCGCAGCGATATCAATAGGATGCGGATATGGGTATTGCACATTCGAAAATCAACATGTCAGTTGGTCCTCACTTGTGGTCGCACCTGTAATTGCCTTGATTGCAACAGCTATGGCTTATGGCAGAATCAATTCTGACCAGCAAATGTTACGATCTGCGGATAGAATCAGATAGGATTCGCGGTTTTAGTACTGTATCATTTAAGATGCCTGAGTGATTTGTGAAGCCTAAGTGAATGACAACTTATACCATCACATTGAGCATCAGAAAGATATTTCAACTCTCTACTTTTCCTGACAGTAGGATGAATCACTATCCGTTTATAATTGAAGTATCTTGATAGTTCTTTAATATTACCTTTATAACCTCCTGCGATTATGAGATAGTCACAATCGCGGGAGTACTTTTTATCTAAAAAATCAATAGGGCAATCGATACTTATTATTGATACATCATTAATCAACAAATGAGAAATCACTCCTCTTTCAAACTTTATGTTCTCTTCCTTTACACCTCTTTTGACAACCGCTGAAATCTCATGATAAGTATCCGCTAAGATGAAGCTCCCATTCCTTATAATACCGGCATCTGCATTTATTACCAAACAACATACTGTTAATGCTGACAGACTGCAATACAATAATGGTTTCCACCTTTTAACATTAAGAAACAACCCTAACAGCAATAGCCCTAAAAACCATAATACGACAGCGTTGTATCCAACATTTATTTCCATAGTATTCCCCGTACTTATCCATGATAGAAATCTTTGCAATACACTCAATCCATGATCAAGCGCATATCTTAAAAATTCGATGTCAAAGCCTAATATGGACATCAATATATATAGCAATGCGATTGATATGTATATAGGAAGAAAAGGTATGGCTATGATATTAGCAGGCAAAAATGCAAGAGGGAAGGTATTGAAATAATATGCTGAAATAACCCAACTACCAAATGTGGCAACCACTGTAGCTGTCAATAATCCATAAAATTTATGCAGATAAGGGTGCCTGCGTTGATCTAAGAATGATATGTGACGTGCAAATGAAGCAAGCGAGGCAACACAGATGAAGCTCAATTGGAATCCTATGTCCAACAAACTATAGGGAGACATCATTAAAATTATCATCGACGCTCCGAAAAGAGAGTTGAAAACAAATCGTTTACGCTCAAGTGTCATAGCAATTGCAGCAAAGGAAATCATGACACAGGCTCTTACCGTGGAAGGTGCCATTCCTGTAATGAATGAATAGCCCCAAAGCAGTAATGCAGCTATCAGTATACGCAACTTATAACGTCCGGCAAAATTAAATGGATAAAGCAAAAAAAGAATAATACCGCCTATAATACCCATATGCATTCCACTCAGAGCAAGAAGATGTGCTACACCGGCATTAGAGAAGACCTCCCTCAGAGATGAATCAAGATAAGATCTGTCTCCAAGCAACACTGTTATAAGAAAGTTTTGTGTATGTTTTGAGAGTGAAGTTTCCTCGATTACCTGCTCAATTCTATGGCAAATTCTTCGAGAAAGACCGGAAAGAGTCTCCTCATGTCCGGCAACCTTTATATTATCAGAGGTAATATTGCATCTGTAATAAATTCCACGTGACGCCATATACCTGCCATAGCCAGAGATAAAAGAATTTGGATTATCCTGTATCCTTAACGGAATACCGGATATTATCACAATATCACCAATATCTGCTCCACAGTCTGAGTTGCTTACTTTTATGCTTAACGTAAGATTTCTATACTCTCTTTCAATATCTACAGAATCAGTAATCTTTTTAACATCAAGAACAAATGAATCTCCAGTTGTTGTTTCAGAGATATCCCGGATTATTCCTGTCATAAAAAGGGGAGTGCCTGATTCTTTAAATTCAGGATCATCAGGGGCATGAAGATCAGATATGATAATTCCTGCACCTGCGAAACATACGAAAACCCATACATAATGCGTCATCCTGAAACGATAAGCCGTTACAGCATCTTTCGAGTTATGAATGATAGTCAAGTATATGCATACTGCCGCAACTATGAACAGGAATCCGGCAACTACACCGCAATTAACTGAAAGATTGAGTAATATTCCAGTCGAAAAAGCAATTGCCGGCACGGCAAGGCTGTTTACTCTGAGTGTGCGTTCCAGATCTTCCATGACAGTTCAGCCTGGATATGGAGCATTTCAAGCCCGTTCTTCACTTCAGCACCCATTGCGGCCGATTTACGCATGAATTCTGTTTGTTCAGGGTTATATATTAAATCATAACAGATATGGTCCGGTGTTAAAAAATTATATGGGATGTCAGGATATGCTTCTGTTTCCGGAAACATTCCGAGGGGAGTGGTATTTACAATTAAAAGATGTTCTGACATTATGGTTTTGTCTATATCATCATAAGTCATATCTCCGCTATTTTTAGATCTCGATACGATCAATGGCTTGATTCCACGTTTCTTAAGTCCATAAACGACAGCCTTTGACGCACCACCGGAACCAAGTATTAAAGCCTTTTTTACATGCGGATGCAACATCGGTTCCAAGGACTCAATAAAACCTTTCCAATCTGTATTATAACCGGAAAGATGTGTTTTTGCTGCGCTTTTAGACCGAGAAATCCTTATTACATTCACAGCACCGATTTCCGATGCATCTCCCGAAATTTTATCGAGAAATGGTATTACAGCTTGCTTGTAAGGTATAGTCACATTTAATCCATTAAGTGTTTTGTTGCCATCAACAAGTTCACTCAATGAATTAATGTCCTTTATAGGAAATAACTTATAACATTCATCAAGACCTTCCCTGAGAAACTTCTCAGTAAAATATTGAGCCGAGAATGAATGACCTAACGGGTAACCTATCAATCCATACATAGCCCTACCATATCACCACGCGTTCAGACTCAGGCAAAAACATCGCATCTCTTTCTTTAATGTCAAATGCCTTGACAAACTCATCTATATTCTTTAGAGTTGCGTTTACTCGGTATTCTCCAAGTGAATGCGGATCTGTCTTGGTCCGGGATAGGATTTCCTCTTCTCTGATATTATTTGCCCAGACGTTGGCATAGGCAAGATAAAAGCGCTGTAAAGCGGAGAAGCCATCGATTTCCTGAATATTTTTCCCTTTCATATAATCGATGTAAGCTGTTAAAGCAATTCGAAGCCCCCCTTGGTCAGCAATATTCTCTCCTAATGTGAAACGTCCGTTAGCATGAACACCGGGCGCCACTTCCAAAGCGTCAAACTGTGCGACAAGTTTATCAGCCAGAACTGTGAATTTCTCAACATCTTCTTTCTGCCACCAGTCTGACAAATTGCCGTTTCCATCAAATTGGCGCCCTGAATCATCAAAGCCATGAGTCATCTCATGACCTATCACAACTCCAATAGCGCCATAGTTCTGTGCATCATCAGCTGTCAGATCAAAATATGGAGCCTGAAGAATTCCAGCAGGAAAACATATCTCGTTTGTTGTCGGATTATAATATGCATTGACTGTCTGCGGGGTCATATGCCACTCTTCTCTGTCAACTGGTTTACCCAACTTTTGATAATTATCCTGCGCATACCATTTCGCTGCCTCGCTCACATTTTCAAGATACGACTTATCTGGATCAATCTGTATGCCGGAATAATCTTTCCATTTATCGGGATAGCCGATTTTAACAGTAAATGTTGACAACTTCTCAAGTGCCTTGGACTTAGTTGTATCTGACATCCAACTAAGATTCCTGATATGTTTGCCAAGTGAGCTGCGAAGATTCTCCACAAGCTGCTGCATGTATTCTTTATTCTCTTCCGGAAAATACTTTTTAACATACAATTCACCGACAGCTTCTCCAAACATTGAGTTAGGAATCGTCATGACTCTTTTCCATCGGGGTTCCATCTCTTCGGTTCCGGACATTGTCTTGTCATACATCTCGAAGTTGGCTTCCTGAAAATCATCACTCATTAGATTTGATGATGAGGTGACAACATCTACAACCATCATATCCTTTATTTGCTGTAGAGTCAGAGAGGGGAGATATTCATTGATGAAATCTAAATATTTTACGGAGGTTATATTCGCCTTGTCTACATTGTCCAGTCCAAGGTGTTTGAAATACATTTCCCAGTCAATATTCGGATATGTTTTTTTAATATACTCCATTGTCAACATGTTGTATCTCAATTTAGGATCACGTCTCTCTTCACGCGTTTTTTTATTCTTTGCGATCTCTGTCTCTATCTTGATAACATTTTCCCAAACGCGTTGACATGATTGGTTATCATAACCAATCAATTCCATCATGCGCTTTATATATCGTTCATAAGCTGACATAATTTTGTCGTTGGTTTCATTTCTTTCGAGATAGTAATCGCGATCGCCCAAACCGAGTCCTGCTTCTCCAATATGCATTATATTCATATCAGCATCTTTTGCATCTGCACCTACGCCTGTGCCGAAGAAAGCTCCTCCAAGACCATTATGCAGCCATGCGAGTGTCTCTATGAAGTCCTCATCAGTCATAGCGTTGATCTTATCAACCATAGGTAAGACCGGAGCTGCTCCTTCACGGTTAAGTCGCTCGCTATCCATTCCCAAGGAATATATATCTGATACTTTCTGAGCATTAGTTCCTTTGATCTTTGATTCAGGATTATCAGATAGAGTGAGGATTAATTCTTTAAGTTGCTCACGTGCCTTTTCTCGCAATTGATCAAATGTTCCGAAACGTGAATACTCCGGACCCAACGGATTATTCTTCATCCATCCCCCACACGCGTACATATAAAAATTATCACAAGGATTAATATTTATATCAAGATTCGCTTTATCTATTCCGTGTTTATCTAGCATATCTTATTATAAGAAAGAGTTCAAAACTATTGATTTAAAATTTCTTCGAGTTCCATCTGTGAAAGTTCCCACATAGACATGGCATTTTCAAGATCCTTACCAACGCGGGAATAAGCCGTCAAAGTTTCTTCACTTGTATCTCCGGCTGATATTTTTGCTTCAAGCTCCTTCTGAAGGTTCTCTATTTCTGAAATTTTATCTTCTGATTTTTTGACATTCTTTTCCGCTTTGGAAATTAATCGTGCACGCTCTTTCTGTTCTGCATAAGTTAATTTCCGTTCAGGCTTGTTTTCAGAAGTATTCTCAACTGGTTTGGGGTCAGTTACAATCCCAGACGATACCTTTTCTTGTTTATCAGCTTTATCAGCAGATGAGGGAGATTTAGATAATTCAAGATCTGAAAGTTGATTAATATTCTTCTTTCTAAGGAATTCATAGATTCCACCCAAATTTTCTTTTACATTTCCTCCGCCAAACTCATATACTTTTTCAACCAAACCGTCAAGGAAATATCGATCGTGACTGACTATTATCACAGTACCGTCAAAATCTTTAATCGCATCTTTCAGAATATCTTTTGTTTTCATATCCAGATGGTTGGTCGGCTCATCAAGGATAAGGAGGTTGACCGGTTCAAGGAGTAGTTTTATCATCGCAAGACGCGTTTTCTCACCTCCGGAAAGAACTTTAACCTTCTTGTCGATGTCCTCACCGCCAAACATGAATGCTCCAAGAATATCGCGTACCTTTGTGCGAATATCGCCAACTGCCACATTATCAATGGTCTCAAATACTGTCAGGCTCTCATCAAGTAGCTGTGCCTGATTCTGAGCAAAATATCCGATCTTGACATTATGACCGATTTTTAATGTTCCAGTATATGGAATTTCACCCATGATACATTTCACTAAAGTCGATTTTCCCTCACCGTTTTTACCAACGAAAGCAACCTTTTCACCTCGCCGAATTGTGAACTCGGCATGATCGAATACCTGATGATCGCCATAGGCTTTTCCAAGATTTTCCACTATCAATGGATAGTCTCCGGAACGTGGGGCAGGGGGGAATTTCAATCTAAGATGTGAATTGTCAACCTCATCCACTTCAATCGGCACAATCTTCTCCAATTGCTTTATACGGCTCTGAACTTGCACTGCCTTTGTTGCCTTGTAACGAAAACGCTCTATAAAATCTTTTATATCCGCGATTTGCTTCTGTTGGTTTTCATAAGCTCTCATTTGCTGTTCCACCCGCTCTTTACGTAATTCAACAAACTTCGAGTAGTTGACTTTGTAATCATATGCCTTACCACATGAAATCTCTATCGTGCGCTTTGTTACATTGTCAAGGAATGCACGGTCATGGCTGACAAGTACTACAGCCTTTGCTTTAGTCTGCATGAACTGCTCGAGCCATTGTATAGATTCAATGTCAAGATGATTGGTCGGCTCATCAAGAAGAAGCACATCCGGACGGCGAAGCAATATTTTTGCAAGTTCAACGCGCATTCTCCATCCTCCCGAAAATTCAGAAGTCGGTCGGTTGAAATCCTCCCTTACGAAACCGAGACCTGTTAGCGTACGTTCTATCTCAGCCTCCATATTTTCTGCACCTTCTATCGCGACTCTTTCATTGAGATATTCAAGTCGCAACAGCAGAGCATTATAATCATCGGACTCATAATCTTCCCTTTGAAGCAACTGCTTATTTATATCCTCAATTTCACGTCTGATTCCGATAAGGTCTGAGAATGCTTTTTTTGTCTCGTCAATAAGTGTAGTTGAATCCGCAAGCTTCATCTGCTGCGGAAGATAACCTATCGTAATTTCATTAGGTTTTGATATATTTCCAGATGTGGGATTTTGCAATCCGGCCAAGATTTTCAATAAAGTCGATTTCCCGGCTCCATTTTTTCCAACAAGAGCAATTTTATCAGTTTTGTTTATGACAAAACTAATGTCAGTGAATAACGGACGTGCTGAAAATTCAACTCCCAGACTATTTATAGATACCATTGTATAATTTTATTCCCATTTATTCTTTTATCAAGTAACTGTACTCGCATCGGAATTAGATTCATTTTATCATTGAGCATGAACAGATACTTATATACAAAATTAAACAAAAAAAAGCAGATGAGGAAATCATCTGCTTTTCATTTCAATATGCGGTTGTAATATTACATACTCATTTTACATCATGCCGCCCATTCCGCCCATTCCTGGAGCTGCCATCGGTGCAGCAGGCGTATCCTCTTTCTTATCTGCGATAACGCATTCTGTAGTGAGGAACATTCCTGCGATGCTCGATGCATTCTCAAGTGCAACTCTTGTAACCTTTGCAGGATCTATAACACCCGTTGAGAAGAAATTCTCAAATGTATCAGTTCGTGCGTTATAGCCGAAATCATCCTTACCATCTTTAACCTTCTGAAGAATTACAGCTCCCTCAACGCCTGCATTATTCATGATCTGACGCATTGGTTCTTCTATGGCTCTGCGTATAATGGCAATACCGGTATTCTCATCCTCATTCACACCCTTAAGCTGCTCCAATGCAGGGAGACAACGGATATATGCGACACCTCCTCCGGGAACAATACCTTCGGCAATAGCAGCACGTGTAGCAGACAATGCGTCATCAACACGGTCCTTCTTCTCTTTCATCTCTACCTCGGAAGGAGCCCCGATATATAATACGGCCACTCCACCTGCGAGCTTAGCCAGACGCTCTTGGAGCTTTTCCTTATCGTAGTTGGATGTTGTAGTCTCTATCTGAGCTTTAATCTGATTTACACGATTGGAAATAGCTTCTTTAGATCCGGCTCCGTTTACGATAATGGTGTTGTCTTTATTGACTGTTACTTTCTCAGCAGTTCCGAGGTCATTGACACCTGCCTGTGAAAGCTGCATACCTTTAACTTCGCTTACGACTGTGCCGCCTGTAAGAACTGCAATATCTTCCAACATTTCTTTACGACGATCACCAAATCCGGGAGCCTTGACAGCACATATCTTTAGAGATCCACGCAGTCTGTTTACAACAAGAGTAGCAAGAGCCTCGTTGTCAACATCTTCTGCAATTATGAGAAGAGGACGACCCGATTGTGCTACTGCCTCAAGAATAGGCAACATATCTTTTAGGTTGGAAATCTTCTTGTCATAGAGAAGGATATAGGGAGAATCCATCTCGCATTCCATCTTCTCGCTGTTTGTCACGAAATAGGGTGAGATATATCCTCTGTCAAATTGCATACCCTCAACCACATCAACTGTAGTTTCAGTTCCTTTTGCCTCTTCAACTGTAATGACACCCTCTTTTTTCACTTTCTGCATGGCTTCTGCTATAAGACGACCGATCTCCTCGTCATTATTCGCAGATATGCGTGCTACATTCTCTATTTTACTGATGTCATCGTCCACCTCCTGGCTTTGAGCCTTGATTCCCTCAACAACTACTGAAACAGCCTTGTCAATACCTCTTTTGAGATCCATGGGATTAGCACCAGCCGCTACATTTTTGAGACCGACATTTACAATTGCCTGAGCAAGCACGGTTGCGGTTGTAGTTCCGTCACCTGCCTGATCCCCGGTCTTGGATGCAACCTCCTTTACAAGCTGTGCACCCATATTCTGGAATGGATCCTCAAGCTCTACCTCTCGTGCAACAGTCACACCATCTTTTGTGATATGAGGTGCACCGAATTTCTTTTCAATAATTACATTACGCCCTTTGGGGCCAAGTGTTACTTTTACAGCATCTGCCAATGCATCAACACCGTTCTTAAGCTCTTCGCGGGCTTTTATATTGAATTTAATATCTTTTGCCATGATTATATATGTTTTTAGTCAATGATTGCAAGAACATCGTTCTGGCGCATCATCAGATATTTTGTTCCTTCGAATTCAATCTCTGTGCCAGCATATTTTCCATAGAGCACAGTATCTCCGGCCTTGAGCTGCATAGGCTCATCTTTTGTGCCGTTCCCGACAGCTATTACTTTGCCTTTAAGTGGTTTTTCTTTAGCAGAATCCGGAATGATGATTCCACCCATGGTAACTTCTTCAGCGGCAGTAGGTTCGATAAGAACTCTGTCTGCCAACGGTCTGATACTCATAATTATTTAATTATATAGGTTAATTTATTTATAATTTCTATTTTGATATTGCAAAAATCGTGCCAATACATTGTCCGTGGATATTAATACATCCATATAATATAACGCGTTTCAAAGAAAAGGGTTCGACATTTTGCCAAACCCTTTTAAATATATAATATAAGTTTATTTCTGTATTATATAGGATCTTTCAGGACCTGCCAATCCACTTATACGCCCTTTTTTCACCTTGAATTCTTTCCCATAAACCACATCCTTGTATACTCCGTCCGGCAACGTGGTCGGAAGATTAAAGGAGTTTGACAATGTGCCGATATTGACAATCGCAGCTCCCTTTTTTCCTCTGCTGACAACAATCAGCTCTCCGTTATCTGAAATCTCAACAAGCTCCCGTTGTCCGGACATTGATGATCTGAATTTATTTACCGCAATGACCTCCGGATGCATGAATTCATCATTACCTCTTGCTCCCAACACATTGTTCCCCCAGTAATTTGTTCTTGTTGATCCTGCCGGACGACTGAAAAATAGGGGAGTGCCGTTTTGACGTGCTGTCAGGAAAACCCAACCTTGTCTTATCTGTGCATCAGTAAGATGTGCGGATTCGTGCGCGTTGGCGTATGTATCATGACTTTCCACCCACGTTGTCAAATATTCAGGCGATGCCTGGTGATGAAAACTTTTTATATCCAGTCCATTTGCTGAGCGTTTTTCAAGCATCTCTCTGATCACATGGCCGTAGCTCGATGCTGTCTGACCCATATAATCTGCATACTCCGCTTCAGGGACACCCTTGTCTTGCAAAACCTCTCCATAAACAAACAGTGAGTCATAGGGTAGGGCGAGTTTAACCCCTTTCACACTCTTTCGTCCCGTGACCACATCCCAGAAATCATTCTCCTTTACACCAGATGCCGTATCTACAGGATCTGAATGAACCCCTATATGTTTGGCTGTGTCGTACCTGAAGCCTCTTACACCCATAGACAGAAGATCATTCACAAATTCGAGATAATATTTTTGAAAATCCTTATTTTCTGTATTAACGTCAGGAAGCCCTCCCATAGCCCACAACGTACACTGAGTTCTATCACCATAGTTAGAAATAGGCACAAGTCCCTTGGAATGAAACATCTTGTCGCGCCCACCTACAGCCTTATAGAAATCTTCGCTTACAGCATCGACGTCAAATGCGGTATGATTCGGTAAAACATCTACAATGACCTTTACATTATATTTCGCCGCAGAATCCATCATCTGCTTCATTTGCTCACGAGTGCCAACTATATTATTCCCAATTTTCCAATCGGTAGGTTGATAGTAATAATACCAGTTTCCCTCTGTAACATTCTCATCGAAGATCTTTTTTCCACTTCCTTCCGGCGCAAAACATTGCTGAACAGGAGAGGTTTGAACCATGGTAAATCCAGATTTGGCAATATCCTTCATATTCTTCGCAATTTCAGGAAAGCTCCAACTCCATGCATGAAGAATCGTACCTGTATTCACAGCATTTGGATCCACCGTGATACGATCCTTAGCCTGCAACCCCGTTGCGCCAATAAGTATAATAACACCTAATGTTGTTGATTTAGATAACATTAT
>OFFM01001248.1_pt1 | contig 14736 bp, 14 predicted proteins | sample 1521401 | NCBI WGS metagenome assembly OFFM01 (sample SAMEA3504118, study PRJEB24116) | mouse gut metagenome | biome: mouse gut; feature: mouse-associated habitat; material: faeces | place: Denmark | collected 2011
TGATTGGCAAAGCAGCTAAAAAAGGCAAGTAAAGAAAATATAAAAAGAAAATACATTTACTTAAAATTAAATTGAACACTTATTTATGTCAAGAAATAAATTAATCAGCCAATATGTTGCGCTGAATACTCCTGATTTGCCACAACGCATCTTCAACGAAATAAAAAGATTATGAGTAAGATATATCTTGAAAAATTCATATTCCCAAGCATGTAGGATGACATCGTTTCTCCGATTGAGCATTTGGGGCCATTCTATGATGAGAACTGTTATCCCTATCACATCATGTCCGAAATGGGATTATTCCGCCTTGACTTTGAGCCGTTTATTCAACACCAGCCCGCATTTCAGTGATTATGTTGAGAAATGTCAGTACTCAGCTTCAAGGAGTCTCGCAGGTGAGACTATCTTTGGAGGAAACCGATCACCACAGAAATATGACATCTCAAAAATAACTACGGTACTCACCAGCGATGACATATTTCATTGGATGCTTGATTTGCGATTGGAGAACGACAGGAAACTTCAAAAAAGCAGATTCCTGTTTGAGGACTATTGCTCGAATGAACCATTACCAAGACACATTGACTTTGAGACGGGATATAACGTTGAGAAATACAAACAGGGTGCTGAGTTACGCAAGGCAAGAAGGAGTAACAGCTCATCCTTCAACAAGTATCTGATGAAAACAATCGGCAAGATGGAGCGTGGATTCAGCAATGGGGAAACCGCCTTGATGAAGTTGACAGAACTTATTGAAACACCGGGACTCTATCTGCTTGACGAGCCGGAAAACAGTATGTCGTGTGAGTTTCAGATCAAGCTTGCCTCCATTATTGACTATCTTTCCAAATATGGTGATTGCCAATTCGTAATTTCCACGCATTCCCCGTTTCTGCTTTCGTTGGATTATGCCAAGATTTACAACCTTGACACCAATCCGGTCGAAATCTCAAAATGGTGGGAACTTGAAAACATGCGGAGATACTTCAGCCTCTTCTACGATGCCAGAAACAAATTCCTGAAAAAGCCGTAACCCGCCACACCGGTTTTGGAGACAACTATATTGTCCGACAGACGCATAGGACAGGTAATTATTTTTAGATGCTTTTCTTTTGCCTAAAAGTTCTCTCCTGTCGAATTAATTTTATAATTTCACGCCATGTGAAGCAGAACATTTAATGCCTTTGGAGGCTAAGAAACAACAGCGCACACATTATTTCAATGTTTGCGCTGTTGTTTCTTTAATATTTAAGTCATTCAATCCAACTCAATACTCCTCTTCGTTGAATAAGTTTTCAATACCAATATGTCAGCAATTTATACTTTATTTTTCGTAAATAGGCAAGTTTGTTTGGCGATTAGAGACTGTCAGATGCTATTGCCGGAAGCGTAGCGGTATAGAATTGCATCAAGTTCAGACAAAGAACGGTCATTTAGTGAGGGACGGAAATCAGTAAGTTTCTTTTCTCGCTCGTCGTAAAGATTGTATGCGAAATCCTGCAATGCTTTATCAACAATGTTTGCGTCAGACTCCTTGCTCTTTGTTTTCAGTGCCAAAAGCGAATGAATCTTATCTTTCAGATTCTCATCTGCAACCGTTGAATCCACAAGTTCGCGGAAATCCACTGGGGGGTGTTGCTGGTGCTTCTCGATATATTCACATGCCAACAGTCCTCTGAGAAAATAGAGGAACCTCTTGAGCGTGCAGCCATTTCGCCAGAGGTAACCCTCATCATGACGCTTGGCAATGTTGAAGAAATGATACATCGCATGGATTGGGTTGTAGAATCTCACTTGCACGTCCCGGATTATATTCAAGAACTCATCGTCACAGAGATATATCTTATCAGTCAGCAACCAATCGGAGAGATTGGGATTTGTCTTGGAAAGAAGTTGGAGAGTCTTCCGAAGTTCCCAACCCGAAAAATCAAGAAGTCGGTCGGCCGACATATATTCAATTGTGTCGGGATACTTGCCAACGGAGAAATACCATTTCGGCTTTTGAACGTAAATGAACCTTACATCGTAGTCACTATCGGACGAAGCGAATCCCCAAGCCCGGCTACCCGACTCCACCGCCAGCAGTATCTTCACGTCATACTCCCGCCCAATACTCCGCAATTCCCTTATAATCAAATTATCTCCTAAGGATTTCATATGTTGATTATACCTTGATTAGCTGTAATTTCTAAATCTTTATCCTTCGAAATTCCGCCATGAATGGTGGCCACATTCTGTATTTGACGGAAACTTGACGGATAGTTCACGGAATGAAATTGGCTTTAGGTAAACTATAATATCCTTATTATCAATGGAAATAATAATATTTTCATAGAAAACCAGAGTAAAAGTTTACGTAAACTTCACGGATAGTTCACGGAATGAACTGGAAAGGAGGAACTGTCCGTCAACTTTGTTTCTCGCTGCTCGAATTCTGCTGTGCTGGTCCAAGTTCCCAGTATTTGTTAGGACCGACATGAATCTTTCCCTCTCGACGAAGATATTTAAGAAGATAATCGATATGATTATTCTTTTGCCGCTCGTTCAGGATGTCAGGAAGCCTTTTTAATAATAACTCATTAATTTGTGACCTATTAAGTCTGGTGTGTTCACGAAGCGATTTAAGGATTAAATCCTTACAGAATCCATCGTCAAAACCTTTTAGGGCAGTATATTCTGCTTCTTTACGAGTAATCTGAGCAATCTTGCGACTGATAATTATATGCGGATGTCGCCCCTCGATTAGATTTAATTCCCGGAGTCTTGCACGGGCTGCCTTACTAAGAGGTTTGTTCCTCTGCACGCGGTCAAGCAGGAAAACGGTCGTCAAATCGAGCGAGGTATTCTCCATCAGAGTTGTAGAATACTCTTCATTTATAACCTGTCCGGGCATTACCATGATTACATGTCGGTCTGTTGATTGATCATAATCCGGCATCGGAAGAAAACGAGAACGTTGATTCTCAAACATATCATGGATGCCGAAGCCTTGACTGTCAATCATATTGAGATTGACCATGGCGTTTTGAAGAAACGGATTACGGTATTGTGTAGGTGTTCTCTTTCCGTCTATATAGTCCTCATATCGCCCTTCATAGAATGTTCCGGCATTTTGAAACATTACACTGTCGGCAGACTCTGTTACAATGATTCGTTCACCCCGTGTATAGTCTTGATGAAGGATGCAATTATGAAGGCCCTCTAAAAGAGACCGTTGGTCATACTTCATCACCGGAGTAGGAAGCAACGCATTGGATGGGAATATCTTTATTTGATAATTTCTGATTGTGCCACGCAACTCGACAGCAGAGAGCAGGAACGGAGGGTAGAATATATTGGCGGCACGCTCCTCGCCGGTTTGAAGTTTCCAAACAATCTCTGCCGGATGATTGAGATAATGAACCGATTCCTCTTTGCCCAACAAGAGAAGGGCAGTCCTTGTTATTTTGCCATTCTTAGTAATCTTTGCCTTATCAAGAAATTGTTTTGTAGTCCACGATTTTGCTTCTTCGGCCCTTTTGGGGTAGCGTTCGCAGTAACCATCAAGAGCTGCTTGAATGGCAGTTGCATCAAGGTCATCTATTGTCGCAGATTCAACCACTTCAGCTGACCAATCATAATGCCCTAAGTCCTCTTTGAGAATTGCCTCTTCTCTTTCATGAGTCATTACAATCAATGAATCATTTCTCCGTTGATACATTTTCTTATGAGCAATTACCGGGCGACGAGGATAATGCTTTGGAATATTTATAATCCATACAACTTTATTGGTATCAGTGGTAATGAATTCCTCAACTGAAAGGTCTTCTTCCGGAAGATTTGTACATTGTTCCAGCATCTTGTGAATTACGGAGGTCTTATCAAAACCGACTTTACTCAAATCCGTTCCGACAATCTCAAGAGAGCCATCTTTTACACCGATGATAAGATGACCACCTTCCATGTTTGAAATGCCGGAAAGATACGATACCACATCCTTATGCGGGTCGTTCGCAAAGGAATTTTTGAGATTCTTCATCTCCTTCCAATCACAAGAGGCATCTTCTTTCGGGAAACGTTCCTTCAGATACTGCTGTAATTCTTGCTCAGTCATATTTCTGTTTGTCATCTTTATCTCTTTGTTGAATTATTTGCGAATATAGACATTTTTGTTCAGAATCATACGGTATGCAAGCTCTCGGTATGCCAGTTTCTGTACTTTGGATATATCATCCGGAGTGTCGCAAATTTTTCGGACTATTATTTCCATGGCATCGAAAGCATCATTGATTACGGAGGCTGAAATCTCCTTTCTTTGATCATTAGCGATTTCCTGCAACTGCTCTTGCAGTTTACATATCTCAGGAGCCTTCTCAACGAGTTCCAATATCTGCTTGACTGTTTCTATTATTTTCTGATCATTCATATCAGTTCTGTAAGGGATTAATATTCCATTTCGTCATATTGACGTTTGGCCTTGAAGGTTATGACCGGGCCTACTTTGGCAAGTGCCTCACGATCAACTATATTGGTGGCGGGAAGAATGTCGGCAAATTCAGGTTTTAGCCAGCTGTTGTTCCACAGCGTGACGGGCTGCTTAGCCACTACCTTGCATAGTGGCATATCGTATAATTCGCCTTGCGTCCAGTCGTCGGTAACGTGGGTGATGTTCTGAAGCCAGACCTGAAGGAAGGCGGAGTTAGGAATATGACGGAGTTTATTGTAGATTAATCCGATGATGCGCTTTCGCTTATCTGCATCCTTCTCTCGCATATCAGCAAGCATCTGGCTTGCCACTTTAAGCGCATTGGAAGCGACTCCAACATTGTTGGCTGCAATCTCAACTGCGATTGCAACCATTGTGGAGATATTTTCCCAAAGATGCCCATCAACTTCACGCGTTTCTGTCTCTTTTGTTATTTCTTTTGTTTCTAAATCTATAACCTCATACTCGTTAGTAATCTTGCGCTTGGTTGTGAGATGCTTTTCAATGCGATTGCTGAAAGCCTCAATGATGCGGATGCTCGTATGAATTGCGGTTTTGCTTTTCAAGACATCTGACAACATCGCCACTCCTTGCTCTGTGAAAGTATATGGATTAGAAGTAGAATGTTTCAGGACCTTGAACCGGTCACAAATTGTGACCAGTTCGTCTTTCTCGTTATTGGACAACTGAAATCTAAAGCTTTCTGGAAAGCGCTCGATATTACGCTTGACCGCTTGATTAAGCACTTTTGTTTCAACTTGATAAAGCTCAGCCAAATCCCTATCAACCATCACTTGATGTCCCCTGATAGTGAGAATGCGATTCTCTATGGACATAAGTACGGACTGGTCACAATTTGTGATAACCTCAGTGTGGGCACCGGTTTCAGAACTGTCCTTTGGCGTGATGCGCGTTCCCTGTAGTTTATTGTTATCTGGCTTGTTCATGTGCAAATATATGAAATTTTACATTAATACACAAACATAGCACCATAAGCAGGTAATACAGATGTCGTGCCGAAGTTACATGTGCGAATGGAGGATGGCATCGTTTCTCCGGATGAGCATTCTCCGCGAGAATTCCGCGTTCAGAAAAATAAAAAAAATTTATCTCGGAAATCTTACCAAATCTTAATGTTGAAAAAAGTTTAGATGACTTCATTCAAAAAAATGATATTTTTAGTAATAATTTTAGACTTGCAACTGCAAAATTTGTATATTTAAGAATTTTTCTGCAATTTTAAGCGCGTGTTTTTAGAATATGGCAAACATAACCCAGCTACGCGAGGATCTTTGGATCGTAGGTTATCTTTTCTGTCATAAATAAGATTAGCGTCAGTATGATTATCTCCTATTCGACTAAATAGTCACACATAATAATTTTAGCTAAATGAAGGTTTTTACCAATCTCAATGAATTGATAAAGCGGCTCTATGCGGAGCGGAAGCTACTGCATGCTCTTTTTCAGGCGAGGTTGAGATTTGACTTCAGTTATGATGAGGCCTTGGAATTAGTTGAGAATGAGAAAAATCTTCGGCTTTTAATAGATTATGGCGTCATCAGACAAGAAGGTGACCTTATAGAACTGGAGGAGATGTATCAGCATTTCTTTGAAGATGTCCTGCGCTTGAATGAAGATATCACAAGCTCGTCGGTAGAAGAAAATCTTCAGGCACTCAAAGATAATATTGATTTCTATTTAAAAGAGCGGAAACATCCTGAAGTCCAAGGGAAATATGTGCGTAAGATAATGCGATCATTGCGCAATATATCTACGCAAGCATCGACCAAGACAATCGAATTAAAACGGGTAATCAACGACACTTTCCGTCAAGAACGCAACTATGAAATAAAACGCTCAAAACTGGAAACTAATCTCGCCACACTTGAGAGCATATCGTCACTTATCCGGCAGACCGAACGATTGCTCGATGAAAAAAAAGAGACTTTGGAAGTGCTGACCACAGATGACCGTATCACCCGCCTGATTCTTAATGTCAAAATCCAATTCAAGGATGTATTCCACTCTCTGATTGAGCTGGAACGGATCATCCGCGACTATCTGAATCAGATTGACGCACACAACAGGCTGGTGAAGCATCTCAGAAAACTGAAATATCTCAAGGACCAACTGACGTGGGAACGAACTACAAATGTACGTGATATCCTCGACAGATGCAATCACCAGAATCTGGAAACTGCCTCATACTACTCCACCAAAGTTTCACTTTCATTTCTTTGTAACTCCGATGATGCAATCGACCTTATTGACCAGGCAAGAAAGAACATATCCAGGATAAGGACGCTGAAGAATACACCGGCAACACCTCTGACAGAAAACGAACTGCTGGCAGAGTGCATAGTGGAAGACTTTGTAGACACAGATTCCATAGCCAATGCGTTCTCCGCATCATCTCAAGACCTCTACTCCTTTGTGATAAATTATCCCTATTCCCAACCGCAATCGAGAGAGCGAAAGGTGGAATATTATCTTGAGATTATACAGAATCATTACAACAAGCTTCTCATCACCGGTGACTGGCGACAGGATGGGAATGTTGAATATCCTCTAATCTACAATCTACCATGAAATACGAACAGCAAGTTTTTGACCGACTGAGCAAAGGAGGATTCATCTCGTCCGACAGTGTGGATGATGCCACTCGCCGGATATTCCTCGACATAGATGATTGCAGGGATGAATATGCCGATTATTTTTCTCGCATCGGGTTTATTCTCGAAGAAGGCAACCAATACTACTATTTCTCTCGGAAAGAATCCAAAAGTTCAATGGCTGATAAGCTGAAGAAATTCGGCCACTGGGTAGATGTGCTTGATTTCCTCAAAGCCTGGGAGCCGCCATTCGGACCCGGATTCACCTTCATGACTGCAGATCTGATTGTAAAGATTGATTCCGACATAGAGCTACGCGATAAAGCATCCACACTGTACGACAATAAGGCACGTCATGATGAAATTGCAGAGCGACTTATGGAAGAACTGTCAAAACAAGGATTTGTCGAGATTATCGACGACGTGGCAAGACGGTATAAGGTCACCGCTGCATATAGATATCTTGAAGACATGGTAAACCTCATAGCATTTTACGACAACGATGAGATCACTGACTAAAATCATTTTTATCAATAGCGCTCATATCCGCTACGGAGAAGTGGCACTGGATGGGAATATCCATTTCACAGGAACCCAAGGTGTAGGTAAGACCACTCTGCTGCGTGCTCTACTTTTCTTCTACAACGCAAGGAAAGACAAACTGGGCATCCGCAACCAAGGTCAGCGATCATTCGACGACTACTATGTGCCAACGCCATCTTCATATATTGTCTATGAGGTTTCGCGGGGAGAGGAACAATCACCATTCTGTGTGATTCTATTCCGGCGTCACAACAAGGCTGCATTCAGATTTGTAGATGCACCTTACGACAGAAGCTGGCTAATCGATGATCACGGAGTCGTGGCTACCGATCCAGTGACCGTCAGACAGCGGATACAAAACAAAGGCACCGATCTCAGCGGAATAATATACCGCTACAACCAGTATCTTGACATCCTTTACGGCAACCGCAGCGCGAGAATATCAAAGGACCTGCTAAAATACTACCTCCTCAAAAGCCAGCAGTATCAGAATATTCCTCGCATAATTCAGAACGTGTTTCTAAATGAGCGCGTTGATGGCGGCTTTATCAAAAACACCATCATCTGCAGTATTACAGGCGAGGAGGAGGAGACCGCTGTAGATCTCAACTTTTTCCGCAGTAAACTTGTCAATTTCAGTGATGAGCTGAAGGATATCTCGTTATGGTCGCATAAAAACAAACAAGGTATTGTAGAAACACGCCGTGATGCTGACAAAATAATTGAAATTGCTCATAAGATTTCCGCAGGGGAATTCTCGATGCGGGAACTATGCGGCATGCTCATCTACTCAAGGAATAAAGCAGAAAAAGACATTCCGGTCCTGACAAGCAGAATACAGAAAAAGAAAGCGACGATAGATGCACTGACACAAAAAATAAAATCAATAGAGGCAGATTTCACCGAAGAACACGAGAAGATAAGCAATGGAATAGCAATACTCGATAGCAAACTGAAAGAAGCCTCAATACTGAAAAAAGAGTATCAGAGAATTGGCATTTCCGACATGATAATCCGAGTGGAATCATTGCCTTCGCTGCGTCTTGCATTGCAACAAAAGCAAAGTCTTCTCGCCCAACTAAATACTGAATATCTATCCATCGCGCATAAGTTTAAATCTCTACGAGACCGATTGGAACTCGACTTTCAGCAATACCAACAGAGGAGAACCGAAGAAATCAACAATACAAAACAGGAAATAATAGACCGAGAATTTGCAAGAATCAAACGTCAAAACAAACTTCAGGATGAAGTCAATGCCAAGTTCAATATTCTTAGGGAAGAAATTGAGTTGAAGTTGGGATATTACCGGGAACAATGGCATGAGCAAAAATTATTACGTCTTGAAGCTTCTAAATCGTCTCCCTTGGAAGCTGAATTGGAGGCGTGCAGAAATAATATCATCAAATTAGAAAAGGAGGAGAACTCCCTCAAAGAGGAAAAACTGCGGAAAGAAAATAAACTGGAATCCTTGAAAAACCAGTTGGAAATGGAATGTCAGCGTCTTGAAAATGAATATGCCTCACAAATCATAGCACTTGAAAACAATATCAGTGGGTTGACAGAGAAATTGGAATCAGAACGGTTACTGCTAGAGAAATCTCAAGGTTCCTTCTGTGAATGGCTCGACCGCAACGTAGAGGACTGGGCATCTTCCATTGGCAAGATTGCAGATGAAAAGCATGTGTTGTACGGTCAGAATCTGAATCCCAAACTTGTGGACGGCAACCGTGATACCCTGTTTGGAGTCAGGATTGATCTTGATGAAATAGAGAAAGAAGTGCGGACTCCGGCAATGATAGAGGATGATATCAAAGCAATCGATGCCAAGATTAATACCATTGCCTGTGAAATTAACCGTCTAAGGGAGGAAAAGGATGAAAGCATCTCTGAGATCGGTAAGGAAAGAGCATCGGTCTGCAAGTCAATTCAAGTCGACATTGATGCCATATCACAAAAAATGCAAATTTGCAACCAGCAATGCAGAAAGGAAGAACTACGTCAGGACGAAATCAAAACTGATGAAAAGGCTAAGTTGAAAGAGATTGATGCAGTGTATGAGGAAAAGATTCAGCAACTGACCCTGGCAATAGAGGATCACACCGAAAAGCTCGGAGAAATTGATAACCGTTGCAAACGGGAATTGAACGCCATATCAAAAGCCGCCAAAGAAGAAACAAAAAAGGATCAAAACCTTCTTGACATTCAAGAGCAATCGGTGAAAAATGACATAAAAAATTTCAAAAATGAAACCGACGTTAAAATCCAACAACTTGATAAAGACGAGCGGGCAGAGCTATCTATTGCCGGGGCCGACACCCGAATGATAGAGCAGACAAAGAAAGAAATCACCGAAACGGAGAACCGGATATGCGTAATTGAAGACGAGCTGGAACAAGTGGCCGTATATAAAAATGACTGTAAGACATTACTTGATAACGTGCCACAATATCAGACCGAAAAAAAGAAACTGGAGGACAGGGATGCTTCCCTCCGACAGACTTACGAACGGAGAAAAGAAAAATATGATTCGAACCGCGAGGTTGAATCGACTGCATTGTCTACACTTCAGGCAACATTAGAAAAATCATCCGAATCCATAAGGAAAGCTGAAGACTTTATGGCATCTGATTCTTGTCCTCCTGAATTGAAAGAAAGTCAACAAGTTCAGACAGACCTTGATTGCATAAGTCTTGTGGATTCCATAAAAGGACTGACCGGAGAAATCTACCGTCAAACAGATTCACTTAAAACATCGGTCAATGATTTCCGACGCAGGTTCTCCCAATGCAACACATTCAAATTTCCTACGGAATTTGAGACCACCGCTCATTACCGGAATTATGCCGATAAACTTGAAGAATTTGTGGTGAACGACATGATAAAGGAGTTCCAACATGTCACAAGTAATATCTACCGGGATATATTGTCGCGTGCGGCAGCGGATTTCAATGTCCTACTCGGCAGAGAATCGGAGATTCAACGCATTGTCAGAGATATAAATTATGATTTCTCTCATAAGACCTTTGCCGGGGTGATCCGCAGTATTGAGCTTCGTCTCGAAAGGAGTAATATGCCTATTATCACACAGCTACAGAATATCACAGATTTCTGGAATGCACATCAGTATGACATAGGCGAGCTTAATCTTTTCTCCGGAGAAGAACACGAGGATATTACCCGCGATTCGATAAAATATCTCAGGTCTTTGACAGAGGCTCTGACGCACACTCCAGAACTTGGCAAACTACCTCTTGAACAGACTTTCTCACTCAAATTCAAGATTGAGGAGAATGATAATTCTACAGGCTGGACTGAAAATATAAAGGCTGTTGGGTCTGAAGGTACCGACACATTGGTAAAGGCCATTATGAACATTCTTCTGATAAGTGTTTTCAAGAAACGCGCCGGACAGGCTGGTGATTTCCGACTCCACTGCATGATGGATGAAATCGGACGCCTTGCCGATGAAAACATCCAGGGAATTCTGAATTTCGCCAATGAACGCGATATCTACATCGTAAACTCATCACCAAAATCACATCGGCCTCTTTCATATCGTCGCCTCTACCTCCTTTCCAAAGACAAAGAAGCAAATACCATAGTGCAACCAATTCTTTCAACCCGCGAAGCTGAACTGCAATGAGACTTACCGCCAGACTGATTGAAAATCTAAAGAGACTCATCGAAGGCGAAGACGTGGCGTTTTCTTCATTGTCAAAGTCGCTATCCGATCCATTGGTGAGCGAAGGGCTCCTGACTATAGCATATCATGGCACCCGTCGTCTGCTCCGGGCTCCGAATCCAGATACTCTCAAGATGGCTTTGCCAAGGTTTAATGAGGCTCTCAGCAATCTTGACATTGCTGAGGAAATAGCGAATGGTAATGGAGCGAGGGCGTTGCAGGCATCCATTTCCGGCAATTCCAAAACACGTGCCGTCCGGAGTTGTCCAGGATTTCTTGTGAACACATACGAAAATATGGAATGTATGCTCAACGGAAACCACATCTCCATCAATCCACCGATTGGTTCCACCGCTTATATCGCTGATTGGAAAACCTTCATACCCCCTGTGTCTGTCCTAATTGTCGGTGTGGAGAACATGGAGAATTTCCTGATGATACGAAAGCATAGAGAATTGATTGAATCTTTTATGAGAGCTGACGAGACAGGTGTTATATTCGTGGCAAGATATGCTTTTTCCTCCGATCTTACGGAATGGCTGCGCATGATTCCCAACAGATATCTCCATTTCGGAGATTTTGACCTTGCCGGAATAGATATCTTTTTAAACCAATTCAAACCAGCCGTCGGCGACAGAGGGTCATTTTTGATTCCCAACGACATTGAAGATCGAATCTGTCATGGTTCAAGACATCGCTATGACGAGCATTATTCCCGCTATGCCAATCTTTCAACTCCAGATTCTGACCTGACCCGCCTTATCGGCATCATCCACCGTCATCGTCGCACCTACGATCAAGAAGGCTACATCGAATGATTTAAATCAGTGGCGATTGAAGCCGACCATGTCCACATCGACTCCTTCACACCAATAGAAAAAATTTGATGCGCTTCCACTATTAAAAATAAAAAATCAATCGGATAAATAAACACGATGCTGTTTATCCGATTGATTGTCTTGTATTTATAAATCGTCGGCGACTTAGTATTCCTCTTCGTTGAAGTAGTTATAAAAGGCATCTTGGTGGGGAGTATCAGTGTTTTATAGCAGAACGGCTGACAAATTGATTCGCTTATTTTACGCCAATCCACTCCAAAACAATGATTGAAGTCCTTATTATGAATCAAATACATTAATCTCAAGATTTATGTCTTCTTCTTGCCTGACCCTTTGTAAAAGGTACTAAGACTTCCATCAGGATTAACATCAACATTATAATAATCACCATTGAAATAGTAAGCCATTATTCCTCTCCGATAAAATCTACCATTTGGATTCTTCTCTTTGTATTCCTGGTATTCACTATTCAGTTCTCTCATAATATGAGTGATAACTGTGATGATATCCTTCTCCTCTAGTTGAAACTTATCTCTTTCTTCAAATTGATTACAGACATTTAATTCTTCCGTATGACGAAAATAGATATGTAAGAATGACTTGAAATTCATATAAAGTGGATACTTCCCATTCGTATTGAAGCTCCTATCCTTAAAAGATAGTATTTTTTCAAGGAGGAACATTGCTTGTTTAGGGTAATCGCTGGCAAACTTTTTGAAGTTAAGACCAATATCTTTAAGAAGCTGGTCTGCTAAACCCATTCTTTCGAGAAACCGATTCTCTTGTAATTGTTTTAATTGTTCGGTTTGTTTCTCATTTAACGCACCCACTTCTTTCTTCCACATTAAATAGTAATAAGAAACAGAATTATTACATATCTTGCCTTCGGTATCAAATAGCTTCTCTTTTTCTTCTTTTGTGAGAGCCCCATTCTCAAGAATCAGTTTATATGCTAAATATTGAGCTTCATCTTCTGGCATTAATCCAATACCGTCTAATTTCAATTTCTTCAAAAAACCATAGATCCAACCAATGTCACTTCCATTGCTGTCTAGCTCAAATGGAATATCTAACACCTTTACCTCTCTTTTGTCTTTACTATAAAATGTATTGGTTTCTGCTCGATTAGGAAGCACTAACATCTCAATGATATCACTTGTGTCTATACCTTCTGACATTAATGTAAATGCAAAGTTGTTTTGTTCAGGCAGGAGTGGTTTTACTTTGATATACGGATTTGCATTCAATGCAAGAATATCATTTTCTAATAATTGACGTTCCTTTAGCGTATAGACAATGCAAACAGTCAGTGACTCACCAAATTTTTTATACGAAAGCGTATCTTTCTTAAACGTGAGTGTAAATATACTATCATCCCGACCACCAAGAGTATATAATTGGTCTTGGGTAAATCCAATTTGGGAAGTATAGAATTTGAATCCAAGCATATTAGAGGCTATTTTGTCATGTTGCTTGATTATATTATTCAGTTGTTGGGTCAACTCACAATTCTCAATGTGTTCCACTTGATACTTGAAAAAATACAGATATTAATTTTATATAGACGCTATGGCTGCTTAATTATTGCAGGCTCAAAGGAGTTGTAATGCATTGTTACTAACAACTCTATTAGATTAGTCATGGTCGTAAATATCACCAAAAGTAGTTTCGACAAAGATAATATGGAATATCTTTCCCTCTCGAAAACCTACAAAGGGCAGGTTATTCCCTGCTGCTCGAAATGCAAATAGGCGTACTTCGGGAGTTATTATTGTTGGTAGCTGAGGTTTTATTATTTCTTGAGGAATCTTTTCCATTCCGAAACCATGTCTTTGTGTTGTCTGAATTTCATTCCATCCCAATTCTGAAAGATTTTTCAAACGTTTCATGAAATTAGGGAAGAAAGAAATGTCTCTACACTCAGTAAATGAAGTATGTTGTAAATGACGAAAGCAAAATAATGGATAATCAATCTTTAAATAACTCTCTATATCCTTGTTAAACGCAGGTGCTTGAGAAGGGACTGGCTTAATAAGCGACAAGCCCCCTTTGGAGGCCTGTTTATTTTTCATATTCTTTTTTTTACTCATTGAAGACGAGTTCTGAAGAATTGAATTAATTTTTCTTTGGATATAATGTTCCCTACACCTGTAGGTGTAGTTAACCAAGGAGATTCTTGATGTGTCATATTCATTAATCCGCTAGCAGAAAAAGCACCGTAAACATTAAATACCTCATTAAATAATGCTTCTTCCACCTCTTGTAATGATATTTCTTCAGTGAGTGGTTCCAATCCCATGCTACCATTACCTTTGAAATATTCATATACACATGGCACAACTGGACCATACATCCACGCTTCAATATCTTCTTCAAATAATGGTGCATTAAAATATGCAAGGTGAAAACCTTGTTGATAATAAAGCATCTTTTGAAGTTTCATATTAGACATAAGCTCGCCTTCCCCATTGTTTGCTGCATGGGAAAGAAGTTTATTTGCTATATCTATTGCTTTATATGCCATTTTTCAAGTGCAAAGTTAATACAATAATTTGACATTGACAAATTCTTAAAAGACCTTTTACAGCA
>OFFM01001252.1_pt1 | contig 14692 bp, 11 predicted proteins | sample 1521401 | NCBI WGS metagenome assembly OFFM01 (sample SAMEA3504118, study PRJEB24116) | mouse gut metagenome | biome: mouse gut; feature: mouse-associated habitat; material: faeces | place: Denmark | collected 2011
CCATTATTTTCTGAAAATTAAATATTTGCAGCTAAGATAATGAAAATATCCCGGAGTCTGAGTTTCTGATATGAAAATAAGCTAAAATAATGGAATTTAATTCAGATCTTCCGGCTAAATAGGCCAAAATTGAACTAAATCGGAGTTGAAACTCCGGAGCATAAGCAAATACTGAATCGGAGAAGCCTGGAGTCAGGATTGGATCTGGATATAAATCTGGATATCGATATTTGGATCTGAGCATCGATATTTGGATCTGAGCATCAATATTTGGATCTGAGCATCAATATTTGGATCTGAGCATCGATATTTGGATCTGGGCATCGATATATGGATCTGAGCATCGATATTTGGAAATGTGAGGAAGTTTTAACTTCCCTATAAGCCTTCCCCATTATCCCTTTTAATCGCTTGATCCGGATATGGGAAGAGGAGCTTTTAGATGGGTTTTGCTTTTCGAGAGGCTTCCAAATAATTTTTTTGCTGAAGCAACGATTGTGGGCGTTCATGTGTTGTTACATAAAAAACACTGAATTATGAAAAAGATGATTACGAAAGGGTCGATGATCGCCCTTTGTGCAGCCATGATGCTGTCTGGCTGCAATTCTATCAAGAATACTTGGGACGGCATGAGTCAGGCAGGACAAGGCGCTACCGCCGGCGGAACAATCGGAGCTGCCGTGGGTACAGGTGTCGGTGCTCTCATCGGTGGCGGCAAGGGAACATGGATCGGCGCGTTGGTCGGCGGCGCGTTGGGTGCCGGAACCGGAGCTTTGGTGGGCAACCACATGGATACTCAGAAGAAGGCTTTGGAGGAGCAACTGTCGCAGATGCAGGCTCAGGAGAATAAGAATTCGCAGGATATCGAGGATATCAAGGTGCAGATGGTGAAGGATCGCAATGACCTTGATGCAATCAAGCTTGTGCTTGGAGATGCAGTGTTGTTCCAGACCGGTAAGAGTGATCTGTCGCAGGCCGCGGATGCCGCTCTGAGCCGCGTGGCGTATAACTTGAAGCAATTCCCGAATACGGATGTGACAGTCGTCGGATATACCGACAACACAGGAAGCGAGCAGCTTAACCAGAATCTTTCCGAGAAGAGGGCAGAGAGCGTGGTTCATTATCTTGAATCGCAGGGTATACCCGCCGCGCGTCTGAAAGCTGTGGGTATGGGTGAGAATGATCCTATAGCCAGCAATTCCACGGCTGCCGGTCGCGCGCAGAACCGTCGTGTGGAGATGTTCATCACCGCCGACCAGCAGATGATACAGAATGCCCAGAACGGTAAATAATAGATTCCAGGCATTCCTGTACGAGACGGGTGCATTTTCCGGAATATCGATAAAATAATAGAGTATTGAAGACCTCGTTGACAACGGGGTCTTTTTTTATTCGTCTAAAATAGCTAACTTTGCACTTGATTTAGACAACAGGTAACAACTTAAGGTGCGGGGAATAGGCCCTGCAGATGATTTATGAAGATTTTCGGTAAGCCGGATTTCCACCCGGCATTGGTAGCGGCATGCAAGAACTATTCTGCCGCAAAGTTTCGCAGTGATTTGGTTGCAGGTATTGTGGTGGGTATTGTTGCCCTTCCTCTTGCCATCGCGTTTGCCATCGCAAGCGGTGTGAGTCCTACAGTGGGTCTTATTACGGCTGTGATAGGTGGTTTTCTTGTATCTGCGTTTGGTGGTAACTCCGTTCAGATCGGTGGACCGACAGGTGCGTTTATTGTAATAATCTATAACATAATCCAGCTTTACGGGCTTTCCGGACTCGCAATCGCAACATTCATGGCGGGTTGTATTCTCCTGCTGATGGGATTCTTTAAACTCGGAACAGTCATAAAGTTTATTCCGTATCCGATTGTGGTAGGATTCACTGCCGGTATCGCGCTGACAATCTTTTCGACCCAGATGCCGGATTTCTTCGGTCTGACCATCAACGAGGCTGTTCCGGGAGATTTCATCGGCAAATGGCGCGTGTATATATCGAATTTCAATACAATCGATCTGTCGACCATGCTTATCGGTCTGCTGTCGCTGCTGATCATCATATTCACTCCCAAGGTATCGAAACGTGTGCCGGGTGCGTTGACAGCCATCATCATCGTCACAGCCGCTGTGTGGGTTATGCGTGAGATGTTTGGTATAACAGGAATACAGACAATTGGCGACCGCTTCGGCAGCCTTACTCCTGAGCTTCCCCACGCGGTGAAGATCGGTCTAAACATGGAATCTATAAATCTTTTGCTTCCATCAGCCTTTACTATAGCCATGCTCGGTGCGATAGAGAGTCTTCTCAGCGCTACTGTAGCAGACGGTCGTACAGGAGACCGTACCAATTGCAATACGGAGCTGATAGGACAGGGCATAGCCAATATCACAGTGCCGCTGTTTGGCGGAATACCGGTTACAGGAGCGATTGCCCGCACTATGACCAACATCACCAACGGCGGACGCACACCGGTGGCAGGAATTATCCACGCGCTGGTGCTTCTTGCGGTCTTTATGTTTGCCATGCCGTTGATCAACTTAGTTCCGATGTCGTGTCTTGCGGCAGTGCTGATCATGGTGAGCTACAATATGAGCGGCTGGCGCACGGTTGTCGGCATGGCTCATGATCCCAAAGGTGATATCTGGGTGCTTATCGTCACATTCCTCCTTACTGTGGTCTTCAACCTCACTATCGCAATTGAGATCGGACTGCTGTTGGCTGTGGTTGTGTTCCTGCGTCGTATCACGGAGAACACCACGATCAAGGTATATGGCGAGCAACTTGACGCAGCCGCCGGCACAGACATATCGCAGCATGAGGTGCTTGATCTGAAACCCGGAGTGTCTGTATATGAAATTGACGGCCCCTTCTTCTTCGGAGCCGCCACAAAATTTGACGAGATGGTGCGTCACAGTCTTCAGGAGAATCCGAAGGTGCGTATCATACGCATGCGTAAGGTGCCTTTCATCGACTCCACCGGTCTCCACAACCTCCAGCTGCTTATCGAGTCATCACACCGCGAGGGTATAAGGATTGTGCTCTCCGGAGTGCGCGATAATGTTCGTGCCAACCTTCACAATGCAGGCATAGACAAACTCATCGGTGACGAGCATATCTGCGACCACATATCCAAGGCGGTTGTTGTGGCCAACTCCATCGTTGCGAATGAGACCGCGACCATGGAGCCGGCCGTGTGATCATTTGCTTTTGTAGGGACCGTGGATGGCCTTCACTGTGTAATTTTGGTTTGAGTCATCAAGGATGAAAACCTTATATGTGCCGTTTGCCGCTACGCGGACCACTATATGACCGTCGTAGGAAGCGAATCGCTGCGAATAAGCCGCGATCTTTGTCTTCTGCTCTGCTGAGACTCCTGTGGCGAATATATCCACATAAGGGGATGTTTCAACGATATCTTTCAGGGCACCCGGTTTTGGCTGGCCGTCGCGCCAGGTGTTGATCAGCAATGTCTGTGGGCTAAGTTTCTCCATCAGTTCCGGACTGTTGGCGTTGTTGTTGCCATGGTGGTTGGCTTTCATCACCTCCACTTTGCCGACAACATCGCATAACGGCGCCTCGGAATCGAGCCAAGAGCAAATGCCACGGTTGTTGTACTGAAGATCTCCGCCTGTGAAGAAATCAAAATTTCCCCATTTGAGCATCATGGCGATTGAATAGATGTTCTCCTTGGGGCTCATCATCTTTATGGCGTCAGTGTCGGGAGAACCATCCGCATTCTGGGGGAGATTGAAGCGGGCATTATCGCCGTTGCCGGTCCAGTAATATCCGCCGCTGCAGAGTACTCTGATGCTGAAGCCGCTGTATGCTGCCGGGCTATGATTGAGTCTGAGCTGGTCGGTATGACCTGCCTTGGCGGTTTCATAAACAGTTCCCTTTGCTGTTTTTGTCCAGTCGAGGAAGCGGATATAATCCTTGAACCGCTTCTCTCCTGATCGGTCGAGAGGCGTTGTATAACCTCGGTCTATGATCTTTTTGAAATCAAGCAGAGTGCCGACTTCGTTGATTCCGTTCAGGTAGAATTTGCCATCGGGATGTTTCCCGATAGATGCTGATACAGGGCATAGATCTGCATATGTTTCAGGGAAATTTCCCATATGGTCCGTGTCGAAATGGGAGCATACCCAATAATCTACTGTTTTTCCGTGAGGATTGAAATGCTTCACATAATCTGCGATGGCAGTTCCCGAAGAAACGGAGATTGAAGGACGCGCGGGCAATGGCTCCGCAGAGACATCCGGATCTTTGGCTACAACATCGTGGGTGATGAGAGAGCCGGCTGCATCAATCATCATCGTCGTGCCGTCAGGCATGATGAAGAAAGAGCATTCGCCGCGTCCGGTGCTGATTGTGTGTATATCGAGAGTTCCCTCGCTCCAGGCAGGAAGAGCCTCACCGAGTTTTGCCGGAAACAGGCTTTCGCTTCCAGGTTCCGGATTGTTGCCCGGTTCAGGGGTTGGAGCCGGTTGCTCTGGATTGCCGGAACAAGCGTAGAGACATAGTCCTGCCGCAAGACAGAAAGTCGCGTTAAGAAAAAATCCAAGTTGTTTCATGGTTGCATTGTTTGAATATAAAATATAGTTAGAATATAAAAGATATTACGCACTCGCCCCGTGAAAGTACCGTCAGCGCAACAATAATTATTGCAACTTAACCACGTATAATTAAGCAATTTCTTACTAAATTTCACTAAAATGTGATTATTATTTGTCAAATGTATATATTTGATTATTTTTGCATCTTAGTATGTATCTGAAATCGGGACAATAACAATAACAAGATAAATTAAATTTATGACACAGCGTTTTAGCATGAAGGGGCATTATATATTCTTTATACTGGCCTCATTGATTTTTTGGAATGTCTCCACTATACAAGCATTTGAATACCAGGGAATAATATATGATGTTATAGATGCGGAAGCAAAAACAGCAAAAGTGTCAAGAGGGAATGTTGTTTCTGGCGATGTCGTGATACCCTCAATTGTCAGTGACGGTGAAAACGAATTTACTGTAATTGAAATTGAAACAAGAGCTTTTGCAGATTGTGGTGGTCTCACAAGTCTGAAAATGCCGGAGACTGTAACAACGATTGGTACAAGTATTTTCAGAAATTGTACAGACTTAAGAAATGCAGAACTCTCGTCAAATCTTACTGAAATCCCCAATTTGACGTTCGGTGCATGTTCAAGCCTTTATGAGATAAGAATACCGAATTCAGTGTCTCTTATAGGATCTACAGCCTTTAAAGATTGTACAGGCTTAAAAGATTTCTATATTGAAGATGGTCCGGAGCCTATCACTATTTATACCTTATGGATAAAGGATTTGAGTATAAAAAATTTATATGTAGGACGTGAACTTAAATTACAACAGTCGTCAAATCTTACGACTGTGACAAACTTTTGTCCAAATTTGGAATCAATTATACTTGCTTCAAATATGTATTTAGAATGCCATAACAACCAAAAATAACAAGAAACATCCAATCATAAATCTTTAATTGTCAGTATGTTCTAAAAATTAACACTTTTCGACTGCTTTTTGATGCTTCCCAAATTTCCACATATTTTTGAGACGTATTTCTGACGTGGAGAATTTGCGGAGCTTGTTTTTTGCCACATCGTGCGGACAGTTGACAAGGGTTTACAACCGTTTACGATGAGCGACAACAACCGCCCTGATATGCAGCAATAGTAACATTGTGCAGAAAGGCGACAACGGTTGACCTCCGTTTACATCCGTTCACCATTTCAGAGATATACGATTGAAGGAATTAACCAGTAAACGATAAAGCAGCATGAAAGCAACAAGAAAATGCAATTTTTGTGGCAAGTCATTTGTAACCCGGAGCGGGGTGCAGAAATATTGCAGTGAGGCTTGTCAGGCGGAAGCCAAACGAGCTAGAGCGGAACAGAAGAACAACCTTTTCAAAGCCGCCCGACCCTTGATGGAGATACAGCATCAGGAGTATCTCACCTTTTCCAAAGCAGCCGTACTCATGGGCTGTTCCCGACAGTACATCTATAAACTCGTAACCCTCGGCAAACTGAAAGCCTCACGTATCAGCAACCGCATGGCGTTTATCCGCAAGGCAGACATCGAGCGGATGCTGGAAGGCAATCCCTACCACCGTGTCCTGCCCGGCAGTACTTCCACTCCGAGAAAGTCCGCTTCATCTTCCCCGCTTGCCAAAAAAGAAAAAAGGGGAAAGGGAACCTATGAAGTGCTGGACTTCTATTCTGGCGAGGAGGTGATGTCGCTCTTCAAGGTCAGGCAGTCGTGGCTCTATACCACAGCCAAGCGCAACCGCATTCCTATCTGCCGCATCGCAGGGAAAAACTATTACAGCAAGAAACACGTTGACGAGTTCTTCGGTGTGGCGGTTGATACAAGCAATATCACCGACTGGCTCCTGATTGAAGAAGCGGAAGAAGTATTCGGCATGAAGCCCTCCGCACTCCGGGCATATGCCTACCGCCACAAGATACCGACCAAAAGAGAATACGGGCGTACCTATTACTCCAAATCCCATCTGGACGAACTCCGCAGGACAGACCTCGTGAACGATGAACGCTACTACACCGTGGAGCAAGTCCGGCAGATTTACGGGCTTTCCTCCGCCAACATCAGCCATATCGTCAAGGTGAAGCACATCGAAAAGATAAAAGTAGGCGTGAAAAACCTGCTTTTGCGCTCTGATGTGGAGCGTGTCATGGCTGAAAGGGAGAAATAACCGTGAGCAACCGACATTGCCGGAAAATTATTTCAAAATGATTGTCGTGGAGGTATTCACGGTTGTTTCACGTTGTTCCTTTGCCACCGTAAACACGGGAACACCCCCGAAAATGTACAACTTAAAACATCATCAATATGAGCAAATGCAAGACAGTTACCTTGCGCAAGCGCAAGATTAAGAACGGAACACAGTATTCGCTGTGTCTGGACTATTATCCCGGCTACCGTGACAACACCACCATGAAGGTGATTACACGTGAAGCTCTTGGGATTTACATCTTCGCCAAACCTGCCAACCAGCAGGAGCGTGATTTCAACGCACGCATGATGAAAAAAGCGGAGATACTGCGTAATAGGCGTTATGAAGCCATCTTCAACGAGAACAACGGCTTCTTTGACAAAGCCAAGATGAAAGGCGATTTCCTCGCCTACTTCAAGGGGCTGGCAGACAGGAGGAATATCAAGTGGCAGCACGTCTATAAACATTTCGAGCGGTTCGTGAACGGCAAATGCACCTTTGAGGAGGTGGACGTGGATTTGTGCCGCAAGTTCATGGAATATCTGCTTAACGCCCCACAATCCATACACACCAGCCAAAAGCTGCATATCAATTCTGCGGCGGGCTACTGGTCGGCTTTCCGTGCGGTACTTCACACCGCCTACCGGGACAGGAAGATAAAGGAGAACCCAAATGGATTCTTAGACCGCATCGAGTGCATTCCCACCATGAGGGAACATCTGAGCCAAGAGGAACTGATACGGCTTGCCGAAACGCCTTGTGAGGAAGAGGTATTGAAAAGGGCGTTCCTTTTCGGTTGTCTGACCGGACTAAGAAAGAGCGACATCAGGCAGCTCACTTGGCAGCAGATACAGCCGTACACCAACGGCAAGATGTTCGTGACCACCCGTATGCAGAAGACCAAACAGATTGTACACAACCCCATCAGCGATGAAGCCTACGGACTGCTTGGAGAACGGCACGAGGGACTTATCTTTGACGGTTTCAAGGACAAGATGCTGCAAGGACCACTCAAACGCTGGCTCTTGGCGGCAGGCATAACCAAGAAGATAACCTTTCACTGCACCCGGCATTCATTCGGAAGCCTGCACGTGGAAATGGGTACGGACATGGCTGTCATCCAAGCCTATCTGGGACACAAGAACATTACCACCACGCAGATTTATTCCAAGATGGCGGCACAGCAGATGTGCGAGGTCATGGACAAGATAACCCTGAAACGCAAGGAAGCGTAAGGCGGTTCAAAATCCGGGATATTCAGAGGGAGCGGTTATTGTTTGGAGCTTTAACCGTTCCTTTTATTTTGGTTGGTACTTAAAGTATGATAATTGAGTATGATTCTGGACATTTGGTGAAAAACATTGAAAAAGAAACCACTGACAAAGGATAATGAGTAATAATTGAAAGAAGACTATTAAATTTGCGAAAACAGTAACAAGTAACAACCGAATAAGACAAAGAATATGGAACCGTCCGTAAAAGACAAACATATCATTTTAGGATTTGTCGGCTTTGCCATCCTCCTAATATCTTCCATAGCGACACTGGTTGTCGCTGAGAAATTCAACCAAGACACCTTTGTAAGGATGATAGTCTTTGTATGCAGCAACCTGTTGGGGTGGCTGCTCTACTTCTCCTTCCAGACAGTCATTTTCGATACATACGAAATCTACAGAATCAAGTTCGGCAGGAAAAAGACACCTGCCGAAATCACAGAAATTCAGGAAGACCAGTCCCAAGATGCACACAAGCCTGTAATATCGGCATCAATGCCAACAGGTGGAGAAGCGACCCCGGATATAAAACCGACAGAGATTGCCATATCCCCGGAGCTTCACGAGAAGAACCGTGCCGATTACGAGGACAGGGAGCAGCGGGAAAATGAGGAGCGCATCGCTATGGTCATGGAATACATCCATTTCATCATGCCCCGTATTGCCGACAAGGAGACCGTGAACCACGTCTGTGGCGAGGTCAACAACTGGATGCGGCTCCACAGTTACAAGCCCAAGCCGATAAAAGGGCGGCTGACCAAAGATATTTCAAACATTCCGCTCCGCCATTTCGTGTGGAATATCTCCGAGCGTTTCATGTACAAGAAATACTACACGGGGGATAACCGTGCCCGCTTCATCAGCACCCTTTTCCCACGGGAGTTTGCCGATACGGACATAGCTACCATCAAGAACTTCAAGGTAGAGCCGTTAAAGACACTGATTCCCATTGACGAGCCTGAAAACGGCAGACTGGATTTCCATTATCCTGCGGATTATGTGCAGGAGAAGCGGATTTAAGCCTGTTTTAGAGTAATCACGATAATAACGACAAACAGCCAAAAACTCATAATCCACTGTTATACAATAATTCCCGAATAACTTTACCCGTCATTTGCGGTTGGGCATCGTTATTCGGGAATTATTTTGCAATGACCTTTCGTGGAGATATTCACGGCTGTATCATTCCAGTCCTTTGCGCCAAGCCTTACAAAAGAGGCGAGTACGCAAATGGAAAAAACAGTGATTACATTCAACGACCTCCCGGAGATTGTGGCTCAGCTTCGGGACGAGGTGATGAGCCTTAGAAGCCTGCTTACGGAGCAGCGCAGTGTGAACAACGCAAAGGCGGTGGACACCCATGTCCCCATGTCAGTGGAAGAGGCGGCGGAATATCTGGGCATTCCCAAAGGCACGCTCTACATGAAGCTGTCGGAGGGAAGCATTCCCGCCACCAAGCCCGGCAAACGATATTGCCTTTACAGGGACGAACTGGACAAATGGCTGGAATCCTCCCGGAAGAATCCCGTACCCCTGTCCGATGAGGAACTGAGCGAATCCTTATCTTCTTCCCACCGCCGTAAGCCCGCTCCACGTAATTGGTAAACGTCATGGAAGAGGACAAGAATTATATCAGTCTGATACATGGCGACCTGACGAGGGCGACCCAAGTACAGCACGGGATGCCGGACGGTATCGGCGTGATGAGTATCAAGACCGCCAACCGGACGATACTCGAAGCATCGCTGCTGCCCACGCCCCGTGCGCTCTGGGACAGTTTCTGGTATGAGGGGGAACTGTCCTGCCTCTTTGCGGATTCCAATGTGGGCAAGTCCATCCTTGCCGTGCAGATAGCCGACCGTATCGCCCGGACTGACGATGTGCTGTATCTGGACTTTGAACTCTCCGAAAAGCAGTTCCAGCTACGCTATACCAGCGAGCATGGAACGCCATACATCTTTCCTGAAAGGCTGTACCGGGTATCGCTTGACTGCAATTCGTTGCTAGAAGCCGATTTCGAGGAAGCCATCATGGGAGGCATAGAACAGATGGCTCTGCAAACCGGGTGCAAAATCTTCATCATTGACAATCTTACCTACCTGTGCTGCGCCATGGAGAAAGGCGATGCGGCAGGACGGCTGATGATACAGCTCAGCAACCTCAAAAAGAGATACGGATTGTCCGTCCTTGTTCTGGCACATACACCCAAACGCTCTTTGGACTGTCCCATCACTTCCAACGACCTTGCCGGAAGCAAACGGCTCTACAATTTCTTTGACAGCGTGTTCGCCATCGGGAAGAGTGCGCAGGACGGAGGGCTTCGCTATGTGAAGCAGCTCAAAGTCCGATACGGGACATTCTCCCACGATGCGGACAATGTAATCATCTACGAGATTGAGAAGGTGGACGCTTTCTTGCAATTCGTGTTCAGGGATTATTCAACGGAAAAGGAACACCTGAAGAAACTGGGTGACAACGAATCTAGCCAGAGGGATTGCCAAATCCTGCAATTGTCCCAGTCCGGCAAGTCCGTCAGGGAGATAGCCTCACAGGTGAACTGCGGCAAGTCCACCGTCAGCCGGATAATCCAGCGCAGCAAGGAGGACAGGAATGCAGCCGTCCCAAGTGTCCCGCTGTCCCAACAGACAGGAAGTGGGACAATGGGACAGCATGGGACAAGCGGGACAGTAAGAGAAACAAAGCAGGCGGAGTTGTTTACAGGATATGGGAAAGAGGAGGATAAGGCATGAAAAAGCAGTCTGCACATAGCTGTATAAAGGATAACCGCTTCATTTACGGTACAAGGGATGATACAGGCAGAAGCCTGATGTCCCAAGGTGTCCCGGGGTGTCCCACTGTCCCAAGTCTTATAGGGACGGGACAATGGGACAACGGGACAACAATCGAAAAACTCAAAAACAAAGACAAGCCATGAGCAACTATTCGTTACAGAAATATAAAGGAACGGCAACACGGCATACTTGCCCGAATTGCGGGGACAAGCGTTCTTTCACATGTTATGTGGATGAAAGCGGTATGCTCCTGCATCCGTCTGTCGGCAGGTGCAATCATGAGAGCAGTTGCGGGTATCATTATACTCCCAAGGAGTATTTCCACGACCACCCCGAATGCCGTACCGACAAGGGGTTCTCTTTTGACAGGCAAAGGTCAGAACGGAAGCCCGGACAGACATCACCAAAAGCAAGCATAGGCTACATACCGCCAAAGTATGTGGAGAGGTCGCAAAGCGTGCACAGCAACTTCTTCCGCTTCATTTCCTCGCTCCTTGATTCCTATTACGGCAGCAAGGCAAAGGAAGTGTTGAAGCGGTTGCTGGAAGAGTACCGTCTTGGAGCAACCCGTGACGGGGCTGTCATCTTCTGGCAGATAGACCGCACAAACAGGGTACGCACGGGCAAGGTGATGCAGTACAATCCAGAGGACGGACACCGTATCAAGGGAGGAGAGGTGTCGGCAGTGGACTGGATACACAGCATACTGAAAAGGCAACGGGTACTGCCGGAGGATTGGCAACTTTCCCAATGCCTGTTCGGGGAACACCTGCTGAATGTCTATCCTGACAGAGTAGCGGTCTTGGTGGAATCCGAGAAGAGTGCCGTTATCGGCTCTGCCCTCTTTCCCGGTTATGTCTGGCTGGCGACAGGAGGCAAGAGCCAGTTGAGAGAGGAAAAGCTCCGTGTGCTGGGCGGACGAACCGTGCTTCTCTTTCCCGATGCGGACGGATATTCGGAGTGGAAACAGCATGCTGGGAGTATGACCTATTGCAAGGTTGTCGTGTCTGACATCATAGAGAAGAACGCCACACCGGAGCAGAAGGCAGCCCATATCGACATAGCCGACTGGATTGTCTTCCAGATACGGGAAAGTAAAATAATGTGTACAGCCAATCATCTTGTAGAGGCGGAAAAAGTCCTCCGGCGGATGATAGAGAAGAACCCCGTCCTGCAAAAGCTGATAGATGATTTCGACCTTGTACTGGTCGGTGCATCCCCAATCGGCAGTGGCGATGAAAACCCTCCTTAATGGAGGAGAGCGGAAGCCGTAGGCTGTAGCGGACAGACAAGGGCTTGCCCTTGATATAGCCCACTATAACTACACGCTTCGCTTCCGTAGTTGTGGGCTCTCCCGAGGGGCTGGGCTTTGCCCCGTCCCACTCAGGACGCTGCCCTGAGAACCCGGCAAGGGCTGTCAGCCCTATGCAACCCGACCAAAGAGTGACCCTCTCTTTGGAAACTCCGCTCAGAGGCTTCCACCCCTAAGAACCCGGAGCAGGAAGTGACCCTCTCCCTGCACCCTCCGATTAAGGCGATGCCCTAATAACCCATTGCGGTTATGAGCGGACAGCGGAAAATATTTTCATCAACAAATCAAATTCTAAAAAAATGGCAACAAAATCAAGCATACATATCAAGCCTTGCAACACCAAGTCAAGCGAGGCTCATAACCGAAGGACTGCCGAGTATATGCGTAATATCGGTACATCCAAAATCGATATCGTGCCGGAACTCTCTGCCGACAACGAGCAGTGGATAAACCCGAACTTCGGCAATCCCGACCTGCAAACGCACTACGACAACATCAAACGGATGGTAAAGGAAAAGACAGGTCGTGCCATGCAGGAAAAAGAGCGGGAGCGCAAAGGCAAGAACGGAAAAATCATCAAAGTGGCAGGATGCTCACCCATTCGTGAGGGTGTGTTACTCATCAAACCGGACACCACACTGGCAGACGTGAAGAAATTTGGCGAGGAGTGCCAAAGACGCTGGGGCATCACACCGCTTCAAATTTTCCTGCACAAGGACGAGGGGCATTGGCTGAGCGGACAGCCTGAAGTGGAGGACAAGGAGAGTTTCCAAGTAGGTGAAAAATGGTTCAAGCCGAATTACCACGCACACATCGTATTCGACTGGATGAACCACGACACGGGAAAGAGCCAAAAGCTCAACGACAATGATATGATGGAAATGCAGACTTTGGCATCTGATATTCTCTCGATGAAACGTGGGCAGTCCAAAGCCGAGACAGGCAAGGAGCATCTGGAGCGTAACGACTTCATCATAGAGAAGCAGAAAGAGGAGATGAACCGCCTTGATGCCACAAGGCAGTATCGGGAGTATCAGTTGGAAATGACCAATCAGAAGATGCAGGAGGCGGAAAGCAGAGCCAATTCCCTTATCGAGACAGCAAATCGAAAGGAACGGCAGAGTGAAGATCTTGACAGGGCTATCAAAGAAAAACGCTCCAAGCTGAAGAGGGAGAAAGGTAGCGAACTTCTTGATGCCGCTGTCGGTTGGGCTACAGGTAAGTCAAAGGTTCTGAAAGGCGAAATAGAGAGCTTGCGCCATGAGATTTCCACGCACGAGGGAACCATCGGGTTGTTGCAGGGCAGAATCCAAACCATGCAGAGCGACCACCACCGTGAACTGATAAAGCTGAAAGCCAAGCACCAGTCCGAGCTTAACCGCAAGGATGCTGCACATACGGAAGAAACAGCGAGGCTCAAAAACCGCATTTCGTGGCAGAACCTGATTATCGGCAGTCTCAGTTTCTTCTTGCTCAAAACAAGCGACATCTTCCGCAAGGCGGTAAACGGCATCATCCGCTTGGCAAGGGATTATTACAAACCCCGTTTCGATGCGGAACAGGTAGCGGATATCAAGAGTGCCCTAAACCTGTTCGGTGATGACAAACTGTCGCATCAAGCAGCCGGGGATTTCCTGTATATCACAGCCACGCAGAAAGGCAAACTGGATAACCGGGAGCAAATCAAGGCCAAACGTGAAGTCGATAACGTGGTGGAGGGATATTATGACCAACAGCAGAAGAGAGGACTTTCGATGAGAAGATAATTCACATAAAACCAGATTCATTACCACCAAGAATTACGCCTCACATATTCATGCAAAGGATTGCAACTGTCTCCTTCAATATAGAGATTTGCGCGTTTCATACGAACAACAACCGCTTCTTGGGATACATTGAATTTGGCAGACAACGCACCTGTTACAATGTTGCAATCACGTATATTACATGGCTGATAATCGTGATAAAGTCGCCCTGTTCTGATTCTATACTCATCGAATAGTTTGGCTACTTCTGAATAGAATGGAATATTAGGCATAAGAAGGTATGAGGCAAATATATTAGCTTGATATTCCATTCTACCATATGTAGATTTTCCTATAATTGTATTTTTGTCGCTTTCTCTATCTTCAATTGAAAGTAAATTTTCCACAATAGATGAATGCAGAGCAATATGTCCTAATTCATGAGCAATAGTGAAATTTTGACGATGTTCGTTCAACGCAGAATTAATCGTTATTATATGTTCCTTGAAATCACATTTGCCCAAACAATCTTCTTGCATTTCAACAAAATTAAATTTATAATTTGGCGCAATTAGTGAGAAACAACGATTTATAAAATTTTCTTTTATTAAGTGCCGAGTGTCTTGCAAGATTCCATCTACCTTTTTACAGATTTCATCATCCTCCATAAATGGAACATACAATGCTTTTGACATCGGAATGCCACATTCTTGTAGTAAATCCGAAATTGTAATAAAGGAACTTCCCCAATATACTATTGGATAGTCGGTTGAAAATTCACCTACTAAAACCTTATGT
>OFFM01001253.1_pt1 | contig 14688 bp, 15 predicted proteins | sample 1521401 | NCBI WGS metagenome assembly OFFM01 (sample SAMEA3504118, study PRJEB24116) | mouse gut metagenome | biome: mouse gut; feature: mouse-associated habitat; material: faeces | place: Denmark | collected 2011
AAAATCCGGCCTTTAGCATCGGTAGATTCTGTAATGGCAGGATTGAAGAAAGCCCTTCCCGAACGGCATCATCATCTGCTCCCGCTCAACCGCGAGGCCATACTCAAAGGCATGGAACTGGTGAAGTAACCCCGGAAGTTGAATTCTTTTTTTTGAAAAAAATTGCCGAATTTGTTCCTGATTAACAAAAAAAATCTAACTTTGCAGGACAATTCATTCATTAATTATCTTATCATTTGAATCATGGCTTACGTAATTACCGACAACTGCGTTGCTTGCGGCACATGTCTGCCCGTTTGTCCCGTTGAGGCTATCTCAGAAGGCGAAAAGTATCACATCGATCCTGACACCTGCATTGAATGCGGTTCATGCGCTGAAGTTTGCCCCAGCGAAGCAATCGTGCTTCCCGACTAAGCAACCGGAAGATAAAAATCACCGAAAGCGGTCCGATGGTAATTACACCATCAGGCCGCTTTTGCTTTAATGGCCTTAGTCATGACAATGAAAAAAGCTTCGTGAGGAATCGTTTCCACATGGAGCTTTTATTCTAAAATCTGTAACCGTAACAGAGATATCCCCATTTATTTCGGTGCCATAGTAATTTCCTGTGATATTTATTCAAACAGGAATTATTATGGCATATTTTTATGCGTTTATTCAATGTTTTATTATATTTGCCAATGAAGAACCATGGCAGCCTGTGCTGGCCTAAAACATTGTTATGAAACATATTTATCTGCCACCTTCAGACATCACACGCAAACTTCCGTTTCATCTCGCAATGGAAGAATATGTAGCGCGGCAGCTCCCGCCTGACGATGCCTATTTCTTCATGTGGCGCGTGAATCCGACGGTGATATTCGGACGGAATCAGATAATAGACAATGAGGTCAATCTGGAATACTGCTCTGAGAACGGCATTGAATACTACCGGCGCAAAAGTGGAGGCGGATGCGTGTTCGCCGACATGAGCAACATCATGTTCTCCTACATCGAAGCCGGCAACGATACCGTGACCACCACATTCAGCCGATACACCTCAATGATAGCCGCACTGCTGCGCTCGCTCGGACTTGACGCCTCCGACAATAGCCGCAACGACATCCTGATATCGGGTCAGAAGGTATCGGGCAACGCGTTCTATCATCTTCCAGGACGAAGTATAGTCCACGGCACCATGCTCTATGATACAGATATGGCACACATGGCAGCTGCCATCACCCCTTCTGCGGCTAAACTGAAAGCAAAGGGCGTGGAATCGGTACGGAGCCGCATCACCACCCTGAGCCGACATATCGACATGACCATCGAACAGTTCATGGAGTACACCCGTACACATCTCTGCTCCGGTGAGATTCATTTCACCGACAATGACGTTCGGGCTATCGAGGAGCTGTCGCAGCCATATTATGAGAAATCATGGATTCTCGGCCGCCACAAGCATGGCGCATTGACACGGAAAAAACGTATTGAGGGCGCAGGAGAATTTGAAGCTACAGTTGAGTTGCAATCAGGATGTATAAAAAGCGTCAATCTTGCCGGCGACTTTTTCCTCTGCGCTGATATCGATTCCATGCTGCTTGAGAAGCTCCGTGGAGTACCGTACTCGGCTGAAGCGATACGCTCTACACTCGTGCCGCTGCACCCGGAGCGGATAATACCGGGTCTGTCGGCCGAATCACTTACTGAAATATTAATCTGAAATCACATATAATATATCATGACTGACAATATCAAAACCACATGCCTGCATGACCGCCATCTGAGCCTCGGAGCACAGATGAGCCCCTTTGCAGGTTTTGACATGCCCATACAGTACGAGGGCATCACCGAAGAACATATGGCCGTACGCAATGCCTGCGGAGTATTTGACGTGTCCCACATGGGCGAAGTCAATATCTCCGGACCAGATGCCGAACGGTTTGTCAACCACATCTTCACCAACGATATCGCCGGAGCACCTGACGGTAAGATATTCTACGGCATGATGCTCCGCGCTGACGGAGGCACCGTGGACGACCTGCTGGTGTACCGACGCGGAGCCAACAACTTCCTCCTTGTAATCAATGCATCGAACATTGACAAGGACATTGAGTGGATAAAATCGCAATCGGAAGGATACGACGTTGAGATTGATGATCTCAGCGACGCATTAGGCGAACTTGCCATCCAGGGCCCCGAAGCTGAAAAGGTAATGGAGCAGGAACTCGGCATAACATGTGCCGATCTGGCATTCTACACCTTCCGCGAGGCTTCGCTTGACGGCGCACATATACTGGTGAGCCGCACCGGATATACCGGCGAGGACGGATTTGAGGTATATGCTGACCACGACACTATCTGCAAGCTATGGGACCGCCTGATGGAGAGCGGACGTGCCAAACCCTGCGGACTCGGATGCCGCGACACGCTGCGCTTTGAGGTTGGCCTCCCTCTCTACGGACATGAACTTGCCGACGACATATCGCCCATAGAATCCGGGCTGTCGATGTTCGTGAAGCTTGACAAAGAGGGTGGATTCATAGGCCGTGACGCCGTAGCTGCCCAGAAAGCCGACGGTCCATCAAAGCGCGTTGTAGGTCTGCAGCTCGCCGACAAAGCTATTCCTCGCGCTGGATACGACGTGCTTGATGCCGAAGGACGCAAGGTAGGCTATATCACTACCGGCTACCGCTCACCCTCCACTGACGCAAGCGTGGCTATGGCTCTTATAGAGGCAGCCTCAGCAGCTAAAGGCACCCAGCTTCAGGTGCAGATACGACGCCGTACATTCCCGGCAACAGTAGTAGCAAAACGTTTTTATCAGAAAAATTATAAAAAATAACCACTTATAAATCAAATAATCATGGACAAGACTTTATATTCATCGACTCACGAGTATGCACGCATAGAGGGCAATGTAGCTTACATAGGTATTTCCGACTATGCCCAGAAAGCTCTCGGCAACATCGTATATGTAGATATGCCTGAAACAGGCGAGGACTTCAACGCCGGCGACGAATTCGGTGCTGTAGAGAGCGTGAAGGCCGCTTCTGACCTTATCATGCCTCTGAGTGGTGCCGTACTCGAAATAAACGAGCACCTGATCGACAATCCCCGCCTGCTCAATGAAGATGCCATGGCCAACTGGATTATCAAGATTGAACTTACCGACCCGGCTGAAGCCGAATCACTGATGACAGAAGAAGCCTACGCCGAATTCTGCGAAAAGCACTGATTATGATTCACCGTTATTTCCCTCACACGAAGCAGGAAATTGACACCATGCTCAAGCGCTGCGGAGTGACATCGCTGGACGACCTCTATGCCGATGTCCCGCAGGAGCTGCGTCTGGAAAAGGCCTACGACCTCCCCGCCGAAATGAGCGAGAAGGAGGTACGTGACTACTTTGACCGCCTCGGCTCGCGCAATCGCCGCCTGACATGCTTTGCCGGAGCCGGATTCTATGACCACTACACTCCGTCAGTCATCCCGGCCCTGATATCCCGCTCCGAATTCCTGACGGCCTATACCCCCTATCAGCCGGAGATTTCACAAGGCACGCTTCAGTACATATTCGAGTACCAGAGCATGATGGCCACGCTCACCGGCATGGAGGTGTCAAACGCATCAATGTACGACGGAACCACCGCCACGGCCGAAGCGATGATGATGGCTGTTGCCCATGCCCGCCGCCGCAACCGCGTGCTTGTATCAGCAACACTCAATCCCGCCACCCGTAGGGTAGTTGAGACTTACGCACGCTACCACGGTGTGACTGTCGACATCATAGCCGAGGACCCGCAGCTTGGCGTTACATCACGTGCCGACCTGGAGGCGAAACTCGCCGAAGGTAACGTGGCCGGCGTGATACTGCCCACTCCCAACTTCTACGGTATTTTGGAGGACCTTACAGGCATAGCCGATCTGTGTCATGCCAACAAGGCGCTGCTGATACTCAACACTATCCCCTCAGCACTCGGTGTGATACGCACTCCCGGAAGCTGGGGTGCCGACATTGCCGTGGGCGACGGTCAGTCGCTCGGCATGCCGCTCAGCTACGGAGGCCCCTACCTTGGCTTCATCTGCTGCTCGAAGGCTCTGATACGCAAAATGCCCGGACGTATAGTAGGCGCTACCAAGGATGCCGACGGACAGCGAGTATTCGTACTCACACTGCAGGCCCGCGAACAGCATATACGCCGCGACAAGGCCACAAGCAATATCTGTTCCAATCAGGGCCTTATGGCTCTCTACGCCACCATCTACCTTGCAGTGATGGGAGCCGACGGCCTGCGCCGCATCAACGAGGAGAGCTACGCCGGAGCACACTGGCTGATGGAGCAGCTCACCGCCACAGGCAAGCTCACTCCGGCTTATCCTGACAGCCCCGTGCTCAACGAATTTGTCATGACCTCCAGAGTGGATATCGACGAGCTGATAGCCCGATGCATCGCCGAAGGTATCCTCCCGGGCGTCAAGATAGCGCCTGACCGCATCCTGATTGCAGTAACCGAAATGCAAAGCCGCGCCGATATGGAGCGTCTTGTCAAAATAGTAGACGCCTTATAATCATGAACAGAGATTTCTACCATAGCCTTATATTTGACCTGTCCCGACCGGGACGTCGCGCCTATGCCATCCCCACCAACGGATGCACTCCCTCGATAGCCGAACTCCCCCCGCAGCTTATGCGCGAGTCGGCTCCGCAGCTTCCGGAAGTGGACGAGCCCACCATAGTAAGGCACTATACCAATCTGAGCACAAACAACTTCGGTGTAGACAGCGGCTTCTATCCGCTCGGGTCATGCACCATGAAGTACAACCCGAAAATCAACGAAGAGATAGCATCTCTGCCCTCCATGGCATCGTTGCACCCCTATCAGCCCGACAGCACCGTGCAGGGAGCGCTTGAAGCCTACTGGAATCTCAACCGTGCGCTTTCCGAAATAGGTGGCATGAGCGAATTCACGCTCAATCCCTTTGCCGGAGCCCACGGAGAGCTGACCGGACTGATGGTGATACGCGCCTATCATGACAGCCGCGGCGACGCGAAGCGTACAAAAGTGATAGTACCAGACTCGGCTCACGGCACCAATCCAGCCTCAGCCGCTGTGGCAGGACTGAAAGTAGTGGAGGTAAAAAGCCTGCCCGACGGGACTGTCGATGTGGAAGCCCTGCGCGGCCTGCTCGATGACAGCGTGGCGGCAGTGATGATGACCAACCCCAACACAGCCGGTATATTCGAGCACAACATTCCAGAGATAGCCCGCATGGCACATGAAGCCGGCGCACTGATGTACTACGACGGAGCCAATCTGAATCCGATGCTCGGCATTTCCCGTCCCGGCGATATGGGATTCGATGTGATGCATATCAATCTTCACAAGACATTCTCCACGCCTCACGGTGGCGGCGGACCCGGATCCGGGCCTGTTGGTGTTCGAGCCGGACTTGAGCAGTTTCTGCCCAACCCGCGTGTGGTACGCAACGATGACGGCACATTCAGCCTCACCCGAAGCGACGACTCGCTCGGCAGCGTGAGCGCCACGCTCGGCAACTTCGCCGTACAGCTCCGTGCACTGAGCTACATACTATCGCTCGGCAACGATGGGCTGATGATGGCAGGTCCGCTGGCTACACTCAACGCCAACTATATCAAGGAATCGCTGCGCGATCTCTACTGCCTTCCTATCGACCGCGTGTGCAAGCATGAATTCGTGTTCGACGGACTGGCCGATAAGTCGACCGGCGTCACCACGCTCAATGTAGCCAAGCGTCTGCTCGACCATGGATTCCACGCACCCACCATCTACTTTCCGCTGCTCTTCCATGAATCGCTCATGATAGAGCCTACCGAAACTGAAAGCATCGACACGCTTGACCGCTTCATCGATGTGATGCGCTCCATAGCCGAGGAAGCCAAGAGCAACCCCGACATGGTGAAGGAAGCTCCTCACCGCACCCCCGTGCGCCATCCCGACGACACGGCTGCGGCTCTGAACCCGGTGGTAACATATTTCGAACTGACCAATGACTGATTTCGATCTTATAATAATAGGCTCCGGTCCGGGCGGCTACACCACTGCCGCCCGGGCAGCCGCCTCGGGGCTGCGCGTCATGCTGTGCGAGCGCGATGAGCTTGGCGGCACATGCCTCAACCGCGGCTGCATCCCCACAAAAGCCCTCTGCCATACCGCCTCGCTCGCCGCAGCGGCCAGAGAAGCTGCCGCTGCAGGGGGCAACATAGGCCGGGAGATAAGCGTCGACCTTGCAGCGGCCATGAACCGCAAGGACTCTATCGTAGCCGAGCTCCGTCAGGGAGTGGCTATGGAGCTGAAGGATGTCACGGTAATCAAAGGTGAGGCTTCGTTCCTTGCCGCTGACACCATAGAGATTGACGGCACACAGTACAATGCTCCGCAAATAGTAGTGGCCACAGGCTCCCGTCCGGCCATGCTCGACATTCCCGGGGCGGAACTTGCTGTCAACAGCGACTTCATGCTTTCATGCCGTGAACTGCCTGAATCGATAACCATAATAGGTGGCGGTGTGATAGGCATTGAGTTTGCCTCCATTCTTGCCGACTGCGGAGCAAAGGTCACTGTCATAGAATACTGTCAGGAGATACTGCCGCCGTTTGACGCTGAAGTTGCCAAGCGCCTGCGCATGTGCCTTAAGCGCCGCGGCATAAAGATTATAACCGGTGCTGCGGTAAAGTCAATCGAGGAAGGGATGAAGGTGACGTACGAATCAAAAGGACGCCTGTCGGCCGTGGAGAGCAGTATGGTGCTGATGGCTGTAGGACGCCGCCCTGTACTTCCTGCCGGACTCGAACAGCTCGGCATAGAACTTCACCGCGGATTCATCAAGGCTGACCCGCTTACTATGGAAAGCTCCTTAAAAGGGGTATATGCCATAGGTGATGTCAACGGACTTTGTCTGCTTGCCCATGCCGCCGAAGCCCAGGGAGCTGCGCTGCTCGGACATAAGATAAACCTCGGGGTGATACCCTCGGCGGTGTTCTGCCGTCCGGAATGCGCCATGGCCGGACTTACTGAAGAGCAGGCCCGCAGCCGGGAGATAGATATCATGGTTGGACAGTCCACATTCCGCTCCAACGGCAAGGCTATCGCCATGGGCGAACCTGACGGAATGGTAAAAGTCATAGCTGACCGCAGCAACGGCAAGTTGCTTGGCTGCCATATATGCGGAGCGCATGCTGCCGACCTGATTGCTGAGCCGGCTCTTGCCATAGCCCATGGCCTGACCGCTGCCGACCTGCTGGCCACCGTGCACACCCACCCAACACTTGGCGAGGTGATACCCCGCGCGCTTTCAGCGCTTGCCTGAGGCTGATTATCGGCTGAATGGCTCGAAAAGTTCTGTCGACAGATACTTTTCCGCCCTGTCAGGAAGTATCACCACGATATTCCCGCTCTTGATACGCTCTGCCGTACGCATTGCGGCAAGCATAGCCGCGCCTGAACTCATACCGGCCATGATACCCTCACGGCTCATGAGCAGGCGCGCTGTTTCAAATGCCTCCGGAGTGTGGATAAGCTCCATGTGGTCAATAAGCGACGGATCATAGATGGCAGGCACGATAGCCTCCTCCATATTCTTCAATCCCTGGATATAATGCCCTTTCTCCGGATAGGCGCATATCACCTTTATGTCAGGATTGAGCGCCCGCAGGAAGCGCGACAGCCCCATTATGGTACCTGACGTACCGATGGCCGACACCAGATAGTCGATCTGTCCGGATGTCTGTTCCCATATTTCCGAAGCCGTGCGCAGGAAGTGGGCCATATAATTGGCCACGTTGGCAAACTGGTCAGGCATATAATATCGGTCCGGATCGGCCTCAACCATCTCACGGGCTTTCGTTATGGCTCCGTCAGTACCGGCATCGGCGCGCCCATAGCCTTCAGAATCTTGCGACGCTCCACCGACACACCCTCGCTCATCACTATCACCACATGGTATCCCTTGACAATTCCCACCATAGCCAGCCCTATACCGGTATTGCCCGATGTAGCCTCAATAATGGTTTTGCCCGGCTTTAGAGCACCAGTCCGCTCAGCCACCTCAACCATTTCACGCGCTATACGGTCCTTGATGGAACCTGACGGATTGAACCCCTCTATTTTGGCATAGATGTTGACCTGAGGATTAGGATTCAATGCATTGATGCGCACCATAGGCGTGCGCCCTATCGTATCGAGAATGGAATTGCTGATATTCATGAATGTGAGGAATTATACTTTATATTTTCAAACACTGTATCCGTCATTTTTGTTTATAAGAGCAGAAGAGCGTAAGCTTATGACCGCAAATAGCATCAATTTGCAATATTTTTCATTACATTTGCATCAAATATAAAGAACAATGGCTAAAAAGATACGATTTTCTTCAAAGATAGGGCTTATCGCAGCCACAGTAGGCTCCGCTGTGGGACTCGGCAACGTATGGCGCTTTCCGGCCGAAACCCAGGCCAACGGCGGCGCGGCATTTCTGCTTCTCTACATAGCATGTGTGTTCATCCTCGGCATTCCGGTGATGATAAGCGAATTTGCCCTCGGGCGTGCCGGACGCAGCGATGCCGTAGGTTCCTTCAAGAATCTCGGAGCCCGGCGCGGATGGTGGTCCATCGGGGCGCTCGGCGTCCTTGCCAGCTATCTGATACTCTGTTTCTACATGGTTGTGGCAGGCTGGACCTTCGAATATCTGTGGCAGTCAGTCACCGGCAATCTGTATGCCGATGCCACCCATACCGGATTCACGGCAAAGATGCAGACCTACATCGGAGGCACGTGGGGACCGCTCGTCAACACCTACCTTATGATAGCCATCAACCTGGCCGTACTTATGGGTGGAGTACAGAAAGGCATCGAGCGTATGTCGAACATGCTTATGCCCCTGCTGTTCGTGATACTGCTGATATTCGCCGCTTTCTCAATGACACTCCCCGCCGCATCCGAAGGGCTCGAATTCTTCCTCAAGCCTGACTTCAGCAAGATAACCGCCTCCACCGTGCTCAATGCACTCGGACAGGCATTCTTCTCCCTCAGTCTGGGCATGGGCATCCTTATCACCTATTCATCCTATTTCCCCTCCACCACCCAGCTCGGACGTACAGCCGTCACCGTATCGGTGCTTGATCTCTTGGTGGCTCTGCTTATGGGCTTCATCATTTTCCCAGCCGTTATGTCGTTCAATCTGCAGGGCGAGGGGCTTGAAGGCGCCACACTTGTGTTCATCACCCTCCCGGAAGTATTTGCCCAGATGCACGCCACACAGCTATGGTCGGCACTCTTCTTCCTGCTTCTGACTGTAGCGGCGCTCACCTCCACCATATCAATAGCCGAAGTATCGGTAGCGTTCATATCCGACAGGTTCCGGATGTCGCGCATCAAGTCATGCCTTATCGTCATGCTCCCGCTTCTGCTGTTCAGTTCGGTATGCTCTCTGTCACAAGGGCCGCTGTCGCACATCACGGTGATGGGACTGAACATATTCGACCTGCTTGACACCGTGGCCACCAACATCATGCTTCCCCTCGGCTCACTCGGCCTCTGCATATACATGGGATGGTTTGCCCCCGCAGGACTTCTGAAAAGCCAGATGTCAAACCGTGGCACGCTCCGCACCCGCTCTACCGGCGTGCTGCTGTTCATAATCCGCTACGTGGCCCCTCTGCTGATAGCCCTGGTGCTGATATCCAACTTCATCTGACCCTATGACCTCACGTGAACGCCGTGGAGCATTGGCTCTTGCCATAGTAGCGATAGCAGCCGCTATTGCCTGTATCTGGCTGCGCGGAGGGTTCAGCACCGATGTTCCGACTACTGAACCACGGATACAAACATCCGTAGCCACAGACAGCATCACACCTGAACGTGCCGCCCCCACTCCCCGCCATAGAGCTGCCAAGCGCAAGCCACACCGCGCTCCCAAATCAGCACCTGACCGCAGCCACCGCGACGAACGCATCAACTGACCCCGCGTTTTTTCCGTCACCATGTTACCCTATGTTACCCTGTTACCCATGTTTCCCGGTTTCCCGAAACGGTAACGCGGAAACACGGTAACATCCGCAGCACATGATATAGCCATATAATCATATGCGGGCTATTGGAGTCCGGAACGGACGATTTTGACGTAACCCCGTACAGAGCGTCAGCGGCGTGCGGGGATGCGGCAGTCATCCGCCCTGTGAGTCCGCAGGACGGATTCTGTCTGTCAGGTGGAATAAGCCGTCCTGAAGGGCTATGATAGTTATTGGATTGAAAGTTATCTTTCAGATAATTCTGTGTGGGCGTCCGTTACCGTGGGGCTCGCCCTGACAGGCTCGGCCCACGGCTACGTCATGAATGAACCTTTCAGGTTCTAACCATGTGGCGATTCGTAGGTATAAGGGGAGCCTCGGAGAGGCGAAGTTGGTGGAACCCCGCTTCGAGGCCGTCAGGGCGAGGAGTGGGGAAAGGGCACTATAGAAAATATATGGCTTCGAAGATGCCTGTTTCGTTGGGGATAACAGTCCACTCCGAGGGCATTAATGCTATTCCGATTCGTATCCCTACTCCTCGCTTTCAGCTCGAAGTAGGGTTCTCCTTAACACGCGTCTCCGACGCTTTTATGGTTGTGGATGTCCCCTGCCGTGTGTGTCCGATAGGACGGATTACGCTTATCTGATGGCGCGAGCCGTCCTGTCGGACTCTTTCATTTTGGTTGACTTATGCCGTGCACGCCGCTGGCGCTTTGTGCACGGTTACTTGAAATTCGCCCTAAAGGGCTATAATATACCATATAATATATACCGATATATCAGATGTATACATCGCAGAGCAATACCCATACAGTCATATTGCAGGGCTGTTGGAGTCCGGAACGGACGGTTTTGAAGTAACCCTGCACAAAGCGTCAGCGGCGTGCAGGGAAATAGGAGCTAAAAATAACAGAGTCCGTCAGGACGGCTTGTGTAATTATCTAATTCTGACTATATTTGGAGAAAATACACAACCATGAGTTATCACCGTCATATATTCCATCTTATAACACGTACTGCACATTCCGTTCCATCAATACCGGAAGAACATAAAATAGAACTGTTCAAGTATATCTATTCAATATGCAAGTCCAATGGATGGCACTTATGGCAGATCAATGGATATTTGGATCATATCCACATGCTGATCGAGCTACCTAATGGGATATATCCCGACACAGTCATGAAGAAGTTAAAGGCTGACAGTAGCCGTGTGTTTTCCCGGCATCCTGATTTCCCCGATTTCAGAGGGTGGAACACCGGATATGCTTCACTGACTGTATCCTATTATGAAGTTCAAACAATAAGCAATTACATAAAGCGACAGTCGGAACATCATGCAGGCAAAAGTGTCGATGACGAAATGTTTGAATTGGGGATTCATGAATAGTAATCCGTCCTGTCGGACTCACACAGCGTGTGGTGTGGCTATGGCCCCGCACGCCGCTCTGACGTTCTGTGCGGGGTTACATCAAAAACGTCCTGCCGGACTCCAATGGTGGTGTCAGCTGCACGTCTCAGTTTGCGGCAGAAACATGAAGACAACTTAGATATTTATTCGGCAGATTGACTTAGCTTTTTTGGCGTGGATGCAATCCAGTTGTCAGTTATTATTCGGCTGTATCCTGAAGATTGCGGTTCCCTTCCGGTCATTATAGCAGGAATGGCAAGGCATTTGCATTTCTTGCACTTTGTGGATGTGTATCTGATACCATAATGGTTATAAGCGGATGATTGATGTACAAGTGTATGCATCAGTATCTGTGCAAAGATGTATTCAATGGAATTGGCGCATCCGCTGTGGCTCGCTTTTATAGTGCATAAAAGCCTCATAGGATATGACATTATGAAATCAATGTGAGATGATGGGCTCATCACCTTAAGCTCGTCAGGAGTTGGAATGGTAAGGTCTAATACCATTGGGCTACACCCTGGTTTTGCGTTAAAGGTTGAATACCACCGTTCTTTGCCTTTACCTATACTACCTACTTCATAGCATGCAGCGTCAAGACTATCAACGAGATAGAATGTAGGGAAGCCGGACATGCCAAACCGTCCGCTCCATGCCAAATGGCGTATTTCGTATGGCACATGCCAGCAGTCAGTTGCGGTCTCTTCCTTATTGATATCACGTACACGGAAGAACGTGTCGTCAGGTTCTATTATTATAGATAATAGAAAGAAAAGATTGACACTTTCTGAAAAGTATTTCTCAAAAGAGTCTTCCCAAAGCATTCTTCGCAGAGTAAGGCCGGCATTTATTAAATCGCCTCGCAGAGCATAATCAAGAGCTTCCAGTGACAGATGGCGTACAATCTTGCATATCTGTGCCAAATCCTTTAGTTCGGGAAACTCTGACCTGAATAGGACTTTTGAGAAATGAGATAGTGCGTCCTTTGCATCCTCAGGGTCTATGCAATTGACTGCTTTGATGTATTCATCAAGTTTTATTTTAATGAAGGTATAGAAATCAGGGATTTCAGTCACTTCTTTTCCGCATGCGTTGTGAAATTTCAGAGGGCGATTATTGGCGGCAGGAAGCTCCATCGCTAAATTGTAGGCCGTGGTGCTGACGCTGTTATTATAAAAGTTATTGGTCATAGATACTTGTGTAAAGATCGGTTAGCGGAGGGAGTGGAGGGCGTCGAGCATTTCCTGAAGGGTGGAGCGGATGGATTTCAGGCGTGTTACGGCATCATGACGCTTCTCAATACCTTTGGGGTTGTTGCGGATCTGCTCCTGTGCGGCTTCGAGTTTGAGTCCACGCTCTTTCACCAGATAATGAATCATGGATATCTTTTCAATATCGGCAGGGGTGTAGAACCGGGTCCCGTGGTTGTTGCGCTTCGGGCGGATCACGGTAAACTGTTTTTCCCAGAACCGCAGGGTAGAGGCCGGCAGTCCTAACAACTCGGCTACCTCGCTTATTTTGTAATATTTTTTGCTGAGATTGTCCATAACTGATTGGCGTGAAGTTGCAAAAGTACGAAATAACCACTAATTTTGCACATCTTTTGGGCGAAACTATCACGCCCACCGGACAAGTAATCTAAATCATAACATAATATGCTGACAGCAAAAGAGATTCGTGAGTCGTTCAAGGAATTTTTCCGCGAAAAGGGACATAAGATTGTACCCTCGGCTCCTATGGTAATCAAGGATGACCCGACACTGATGTTCACCAATGCCGGAATGAACCAGTTCAAGGATATAATATTGGGCAACAAGGCTGCAAAGGATCGCCGTGTCGCTGACTCGCAGAAGTGTCTGCGTGTGAGCGGCAAGCACAATGATCTCGAAGAGGTGGGAATGGACACATACCATCACACAATGTTCGAAATGCTTGGCAACTGGTCATTCGGTGACTATTTCAAGCAGGAAGCCATTGACTGGGCGTGGGAATATCTGGTGGATGTGCTAAAGCTCAATCCTGAGCGCCTGTATGCCACGGTGTTCGAGGGCTCGCCCGCCGAGGGACTGACCCGCGACGATGAAGCCGCCGCTATCTGGGAGAAGCATCTGCCTGCCGACCACATAATCAACGGCAACAAGCACGACAACTTCTGGGAAATGGGCGATACAGGTCCCTGCGGTCCCTGCTCGGAGATACATATAGACCTGCGTAGCGACGCTGAACGTGCCGCCAAGCCCGGTCGCGAACTAGTGAACCATGACCATCCGCAGGTGATAGAGATATGGAACCTGGTGTTCATGCAGTATAACCGTAAAGCCGACGGCTCACTCGAACCGCTGCCTGCAAAGGTTATAGATACCGGTATGGGATTCGAGCGTCTGTGCATGGCTCTGCAGGGCAAAACCTCCAACTATGATACCGACGTGTTCACTCCGCTCATCGGTAAGATAGCATCGCTCTCCGGCAAGAAGTATGGAGATGACGCCAAGGTGGATATAGCCATGCGCGTGATTGCCGACCATGTGCGTACCATAGCTTTCTCGATAGCCGATTCGCAGCTCCCGAGCAATGCCAAGGCAGGTTACGTCATCCGTCGTATCCTCCGCCGTGCCGTGCGCTACGGTTACACGTTCCTCGGACAAAAGCAGGCATTCATGTACAAGCTCCTCCCCGTACTCATCGAGAACATGGGCGCCGCTTATCCCGAACTGGATGCACAGAAGGAACTGATTGCCAAAGTTATCAAGGAAGAAGAAGACTCCTTCCTCCGCACCCTGGAGACGGGTATCCGCCTGCTGGAAAAGACCATGGCAGACGCCAAAGCCGCCGGCAAGAACGAAATCAGCGGAAAGGATGCCTTTACCTTATATGATACCTTCGGTTTCCCGCTCGACTTGACGGAACTGATTCTCCGCGAAAACGGCATGACTGCCGACATCAAGGAGTTTGACGCCGAAATGCAACAGCAGAAACAGCGCGCCCGTAATGCCGCCGCCGTGGAGACCGGTGACTGGATTACACTGAAAGAAGGTACTACCGAATTCGTGGGATATGACTATACGGAATACGAGACATCCGTGCTGCGCTACCGCCAAGTGAAGCAGAAGAACCAGACCTTGTATCAGATTGTACTGGACAAGACTCCGTTCTACGCCGAAAGCGGCGGTCAGGTAGGCGACACCGGTGTATTGGTGAACGAGTTCGAAACCATCGAAGTGGTGGATACCAAGAAGGAGAACAATCT
>OFFM01001257.1_pt1 | contig 14654 bp, 12 predicted proteins | sample 1521401 | NCBI WGS metagenome assembly OFFM01 (sample SAMEA3504118, study PRJEB24116) | mouse gut metagenome | biome: mouse gut; feature: mouse-associated habitat; material: faeces | place: Denmark | collected 2011
CTGCTCATCACGCAAGCATCTCCAAACATAAACATTTAATAAGAACAGCCGGCAGATTCTTGCGTTTTTTGTAGATTTGCGACCGGAAACGGGAAAACGGAACTGAAATGAAACAAGATACAGGACACGGCGAGCATAAATCTGACAGTAAAAATCATAGAGCCACCGGAAAATACGGTGATCATGGCAAGAACGGCATGAATGCCAGACACGAAAGAACTGCCAATCCTTCCAGACACAGCAGCCGCACATCCGGCAATCATGACAAGGACATAAGGATAGTCTATGAAGACCAGTGGCTTATCGTCATTGAAAAGCCGAGTGGCCTGCTTACGATGTCAGCAGGTCGTGAAGGAGAAGATACCGCATATTCAATTCTTACTGATTATGTCAGAGAGTCCAAGCCCATGGGCAGGAGAGCAGACAACCGGAGAAGTAGACGGGACAAGTACTCTGACGGACACAGCCGGATGGAAAGGCCACGGATATTCATTGTCCACAGGATAGACCGCAACACTTCCGGTCTGCTTGTATTCGCCAAAGACCGGCAGACAAAGGATGCCTTGCAGGAAAACTGGAGCGAGACCGTTACAGCGAGAAGATATGTGGCAGTCGTTGAAGGATGCCCGAGAAACAGTGAAGGGACAGTGACCAGCTGGCTTACGGAAGATCCCAGGACACTGAAAATGTATTCCAGCCCGAAGGCCAACGGAGGACAGAAAGCAGTGACGCACTACAAAGTTCTTGAAGAATTGAATGAGACCGGATATTCTCTTGTAGAGTTTGAACTTGAGACCGGCCGCAAAAACCAGATAAGAGTCCATTGCGCTGACATGGGGTGCCCCGTGGCCGGTGACGGAAAATACGGAGCGGCAAGCAACCCTATCGGGCGTCTCGCCCTGCATGCCCGCACCCTGGAATTCATCCACCCGTGGACCGGCAAGCTTATGCGCTTCACGACTCCGATTCCAAGAGCATTCAAAAGCAGAAAGATAAAGTCCGGACAATGAATCATGGCACCACATGTTCATTTGGCACATTATTTATAGCCAATCCCGCATTTGTCATAACATGAGTCAAAATAACATGAAAACGATACAGGAACACATAAAATCGAGACACGATAACCTTGATCTGAGCCTGCTCATATGCACACCGGACAAAGGTACAGCAGAAAACGTCGCCCCGAAGGCGATAGTACAATTTTCTCACGGAATGTGCGAGCATAAGGAAAGATATATTCCTTTTATGGAATACCTTTGTGACAACGGATATGCATGCATAATACACGACCACAGAGGGCACGGCGCATCTGTCAAATCCGAGGAGCATCTCGGGTTCTTCTACTCCGGTGGCTGGAAAGCACTTGTAGAAGACATACTTGCAGTAAACACATTTGCACACGGGATGTTTCCGGGCATTCCCCTGTTCCTTTTCGGACACAGCATGGGGTCGATGGCAGTCCGCTCATTCACAAAAAGATATGACGACAAGATTGACGGGCTGATTGTATGCGGAAGTCCGAGCAAAAACAACGGAGCGGGAATAGGCAGGATGCTTGCAAAATTGTCCTCATGGTTCAGAGGGCCGCAATACCGGCCGAAATTCATACAAAAGATAGGCTTTGACTCATTCAACGGCAAATTCAGGAATGAAGGCCCGAACGCATGGATTTGCTCCGACAGCGAAGTTGTCAAGACATACAATGCCAACAGCCTGTGCAACTATCAGTTTACAGCAAACGGATTCGACAATCTGTTCGGACTGATGCAGGACTGTTATTCGGGAAAAGGCTGGACAGCATCCAACAAGGCCCTTCCGGTCCTATTCGTCTCAGGGCAGGATGACCCTTGCAGGACAAGCGACAAAGACTTCGGCAAGGCAGTGCAGGCCGTAAAAAATGCCGGCTACACCAATGTTTCATCAGTCTCATACGAAGGCATGCGCCATGAGATTCTCAACGAAACCGGAAAAGAAAAAGTTTGGCAAGACATCAAAGACACGCTTGACAGCTGGCTTTCAGCTCTCCGGATGCGCTAAGCCGTGACATATTGAAAGTTCCCCTAAAACAGGCTTGGCGAAAAGCAGGTCGGCAAGTATGTTCTGTCGCCTTTCTGAAAACGCGCCTGGATCCGCTCGTGACGCAACTGCAACCACTTATTCTCCCCCAATGCCATTTAACTGACGTTATCGCATAAGCACTGTTTGGCGAGACGGGAATAATCAATAAGGGCTGACTCCCAAAAATGGAAGCATCCCTTATTTTAGGGATTGTCATGAAATAAATTCAAGAAATATAATCAATTGATTATTAATGTGATAACATTTCATATCTTAGTAGAATGGAATAAAAATTCCGAATGCTGTGGAAAGGCTCATTTCGGAGGAAATGAAGTAGAAGACCTCATGGTAAAAGTACGAAATTTATCCGACATTCAGCAAGAGATTTCATTTACAGAGTTGGATTTTTGTCAGCGATACGAAGAGAGTTTCAAGACCTCTGAGCTTGGACGCATCAAGTAGCTTCTTCTGCTTCTGGAGATGTCGGTATCGTTTGCTCTGATTGGAGATAACCCGAAGAGTTTGAGAACGGAGCGGGACCGGAAGGCTTTCTTTACACCAGAGGGTAAGGTGCGTGTCATTGCCAGAGAAACTGACAGGAGTGCCCGTGAAGAAGCTATGCGGTGTTCAATGTTGCTCCGTAAACGCCAACAGGACTTTCTGCAAGGAGAACGGTATTGAGACCTCATTCACTCAGAAAGGTCGTGCAGGCACGAACGAGTTAAAGAATGCGGCCAAGAGAGAACTTGCCAGTGTAAGAGCCACAGCGTTGGAATGCTCATTCGGCACTCAGAAAGAGCATTCGGACTGCGAAAGATGGCGGCGAGGCTAAAATCGACAGAGATAATGCCGCTCTTCTTCGGTATCCGTACAACTGACGTGGTCAACCTGGCGAGACGGGAGTCAGTCCAAGTCTCTGTTGCAGCCTGATGTTCCGCACGTGGAACCGGACTTTACCGGAGTATTGGGTACAGACATGACTGAAAATGAAAAAACTGCCCTGGAACCAGAGCCGATGATATAAAAGCGATAAGTTTGATCGGAATATATGAGAAAGTCTGCCGGATGACTCAGATTGAAGGAATCAAATGACTATCCCTATATACACAGAAACTTTATCAGCAGTTGAGTTTTGTAGCCACCCCGCTTTTGAGAGCCTTGATTTTTCGCTTGCCAAATCAATTTTATCGGATGATTTTACATAATGGCTGTGGAAAAACTTTCTTTGTGCTCCAATTTGGCACAGCGCTATATTTACTTTGCACTCAGAAAAAACATCATTTATGACTATATCAGAAAAAATATCCAATATTGTCACGGATATTAATAAGGGCGTGTATGATAAGGAGCGTGAGCTGAAATTGGCGTTATTGGCAGCTATTGCAGGAGAGAGCATCCTCATTCTTGGCCCTCCAGGAGTGGCAAAGTCTATGATTGCGCGCTCTATCAAGAACGTATTCAAGGATGCCAACTCATTTGAATACCTTATGTCGCGCTTCTCGACTCCGGACGAAGTGTTCGGCCCAGTCAGTATTGCGAAGCTTAAGGACAGCGGGCAGTATGAGCGTATAACTGAAGGATATCTCCCCAGCGCCGATGTGGTCTTCCTTGATGAAATATGGAAGGCAGGTCCGGCTATTCAGAACTCTCTTCTTACTGTGCTTAACGAGAAGCTCTTCCGCAATGGCAGTCGCGAGATGGCAATTCCGTTGAAACTTCTTATTGCAGCAAGTAATGAGCTTCCAGCACAGGGTGAGGGTTTGGAAGCCCTTTGGGACAGGTTCCTTATCCGCGTTGTGAGCAAGAGTATACGAAAAGAGGAAGACTTCTACAGAATGCTTCTTGATGATTCCGATGTGGCTGGCAATGTGCGTAATCCTATCTCACAGCAGGAGTATGATGTGTGGCAGAAAGGCATCGATAAGGTCAAGGTCGGGGATGATGTACTAAAGACAATCACATTCATCCGCCAGAAACTCAATGACGTACTTGTGGATGATTCCGGGCTCAGAAAAAGCATCTATGTCAGCGACCGCAGGTGGAAGAAGACAGTACGCCTTCTAAAGGTTGAAGCTTACATGAGAGGTCATAAGGAGGTTGAGCTCTCAGACTTGTACATCGTTCATCATTGCCTATGGAACAATCCAAGCGAATACATCGATGTAAAAGACATCGTACTTGAAGCACTGGCCTACCCGATTCAAGTGCGAATAAATAAGCTGCAGCAGAAACTCAATAACGACCTTAAGGCTTTCCAGTTGAGAGATGCCATGGAGAAAGTACTTTATCGCGACCTTGATAAGAAACTCAAGATCTATGACAACGGGTATTACTATATCAAGAATCACGGTACAGGAAATACATTCATCTATATGTTTGATTACCTGGACCTGTCATTTGAGTGGACCGAGGCAAAAGCGGCCATGCTCTTCCCAGCTGCAAATGAGAACAACAAGCTGCTGATTCACTCTGTCGAAGGCGTTGGTGCGGAAGTCACAGACCGAAGCGGCGTAGCTGGAAAGATTGATGTGAAACTATTCAGAGGAGAAGGATGTGTTTACATCAATGGTGTAAGGTATGAACTTGAGTATATCGAGGATGGAGAACAAGCAGATAATATGCTGTTTGAGATGAAGTACAGCGACACTGATTATATCCAGGAGTTTGCAGACATCGAGGATGAGATGATTCAGCTGGAGAAGTCGTTCGATGAGAATATCTTCATCGCTAAGAATGAAGTGATGACTTCTCAGACGGAGATCATCAAGCTCAGAAAGCAGCTTGAGTGGATGAAGGTGGATCATATGAAATTGCAGAGGTCATGATACGCACTGATGGGTTCGGGTGCAGATATTGTCTGTACAACAATGAGTTTGTACCATGCTGCAATCTGAACATGGTTCTGGAATACTCTATCGGGAAAGGATGCGGAAAGTGGACAGAAAGCGGAAAGCAACGTTTCTACCCAGGAGAGTACTATGAGGAGCATATCGACAAGTATCTCGCTATAGGAATGTTTGAGAATCCTGATGACGAAGATGCTCTTTGTAACTATCTTGCCGAGTTGTTAAACCGCCCCATGGTAAAGATAGCGGCATTGGCTGACCCTCTGAAATCCATGATATTCAAAAGGACGGTTATGAGGTTCATATATAGTGTCTTAGATCGTATCCGCTTTGATTTTCAAAAGGCCCAAACAGCACAGAACAGAATCAGAGAAGCATTGACTTGGAGTCCGAAAAGAATTTCTCATGGATGGCAAGGCTTGGTCAAGGATGCGACAGAGAACTTCGGCGATTATGGCTTCCCCGGAAACTTCTATAAGAGGCTCTTCAGCGAAGGAGAGAATGCAAGAGATCCGAAGATGTGGGAAACAATGTGCCTGGATTGGAACAGAGCCCTGATGAACAAACTGAAGAAAGTCAAGGAGGACGCTACTGAACAATCCAAAAAGAACTTCGAAACCCAATGGTCCAACAACCGGAAGAACATAGAGCGTTACCTGGATGCCACAAGCACCTCACAGGAACAGTTCCGTCAGTGCTGGAACATGATGAATGGTCTCTGGACCACATTTGACTTCGAGCGTCTGCTCAGTCAAGTGAAGCTTCAGAAAGTGTACCCGGAGATCTCGCAAATCGTGGGAAAGATGGGACGGATATCCAATGATACAGGAGAAGAATGGATGGCTCTCAAGCAAGGAAGCACCCAGCAGTTTGAGCATGCCAGTCACTCTGACATATACGGAGTAACCACTGGACATGACCTTGGCTCTCTCTTGCCATCGGAGCTTGCTCTTTTCATTGACGACAAGACCGAGAATGTATTCATTCAGAAATACCTTAGCGATCAACTTCAGGTATTCCGGTATAAGTCCGAGATCATGAATCCGGAGCGCAGTCTGAACAAGAAGCCGGCAGCCAAGAGAGGTCCGATGATTATCTGCCTTGACACATCAGGCAGTATGGACGGCAAGCCACAGAAGATCAGCCAGTCCGTGATAATCCAGGCCGTGGATATCGCGATGAAAGAAAAGAGACAATGCTTTTTGATTGCCTTCTCTGTTTCAATAAAGCCTTTGGATATCCTTAAGGAAGGACAGAATATCATAACTCTTCTGAAGAAGATACCTTCTGGCAACACCGATGCGACACAGATGCTTGATGCTACATTCAAACTTCTTGAGTCAAATCCTGAGTATATAAATGCGGATGTTCTTTGGGTGACAGACTTCGTGATGAACCTGACAAGCAAGGACAGGATTGAAAAAATGCAGCATCTCCGATCAGAGGGCACACATTTCTATGGACTTAGGATTGGCCTGAATCAGCATCCGTGGGAGCCATATTTTGACCAGATTACAACTATAGGATATGTTGATGCGCAAGTATATTAACGACACGGGAGACAGAAGCAAGAATAAAAAGGCGCCAGCTTTGAGCTGGAAAGATAAAAGTTGAACTTCAATCCCAATAGTTAAATCCGAAATGCCGGTTGTGTAAAATTGTGGGTAGTGTAAAGTAAACTGTGTCAAGTTATTTTTTGTGGGAGGCTGTCTAACAATCAAAGTTAGGCAGTTTCTGTTTTAGTGCTTAGTATATGACAATTTTTAGATTATGGCGATTAACCCATTGATTATCAAATAATTATATTGCAAAAGACCTTAAAATTTCGTAACTTTAAGGCAGTTAACTCCCACATTAACACCATGTTGCGAAGCTCTAAGGTCCACTACAAAAGTAGTGATTTATTCTCAATATTGAGAGAACATTTTGGAAAAGATATGAATTTGGCAAGAATAAAGGCAATGAGCATGATGATATGCGCTCTCTGCAAGGTGCAGCGAATCGCATACACAAGGCTTGCATCGGCTTTCGATAATGAAGCCGAGACTGCTTCCTCATTGCGCAGAATCCAGCGGCTGATTGCTGAGTGTATCATCAATACCGATCTCATAGCCAGACTCATTCTAAAGCTCATACCTGTAAAGGGACCTTATTCCCTGTCTATGGACAGGACAAACTGGAAGTTCAGCAATACTAACATCAATATCCTCACTCTTGGCATCATCTACGAAGGCATGGCCTTTCCGATAGTCTTCAAGATGATGGACAAGCGAGGCAACTCCAATACCGAAGAAAGAATGGAACTTATCCGTCGCTTCTGCGCCTTGGCAGGTGAAAACAGCATTGCTCACCTGATGGCTGACAGAGAATTTGTCGGAAGTGAATGGTTTGCCTTCCTGAACTCCAGAGGCATACACTACCATATCCGGATACGCGAGAACTTCCGTGTCATCCGGCACGGAAAGGAATCCAAGGCACATTGGCTTTTCACTGATCTGAAACTTGGTGAGTGTAAGCATCTTTCAGGTATCTATTATGTCAACGGGCAGCCTTGCTACCTGTCGGGGTCTAAAATCAAAGACAAGGAAGGAAAGCCGGAGTTTCAGATCCTTGTTTCCTATTGTAATGCAGAGGAAGCGCTTGATATGTACAGACAGCGATGGCAGATTGAGACTATGTTCAAAGGTCTGAAGAGCAGCGGATTCAACATCGAGGACTCGCACGTCAGGAGCCAGGAACGTATGGCAAATCTGTTTTCCATCGTCATGATTGCATATGTATGGTGCTACCTCGTTGGTATCTATATTCACGAAAACATCAAGGAGATTAAGGTTCTGCATCATGGCAGGAAAGCCAAAAGCCTATTCAAATACGGGCTGGAGTACATCTCACACTGCCTTCTGAACCATACTAACCGTTATCGAATCGATATTTTCAAATTTTTGTCATATACTTAGATGGCTGATAATAATATATTTGAAACAACATTTACATTCGGTACAGGCAAGCAAACTTGCCTATATGTTCAGCTTGACCGTTTAGTTTAAACTACGTTTACAATCACTCCTGCCTCGGCATAGTCAAGTAAGCTTGCTTCTGCTCTCTGCTTAATCGTTTAGTTTATACTTCGTATACAAACACTTCGCCTCGGCATAGTACAAATAAATTTGTCCTCTGCCCTCGGCTTAATCGTTTATTTTCCATTCAAATGCATCCAATGTCGTATGAATGATTTTCCGCGTATCCGGCATTGCAGAAAATCATGATGCCAGGATATGTGGAACGGATATTCCAACTGCAAATGCACAAATAAAAAGCCGCAATAAATAATATGTGCGGCTCCTTTGATTGACGATGTTGTTTTTAGCGCTTGCTAAAATGCTGTCTGATTCTCGCTTTCAGGATTATGAAATATATGACCTCTATAAGCAGGATACCTCTGAGGCTGACCAGTTTGAGATCTGGCATCAGGCTGTCCATGTCAAAAATGGTGAATACCAGGTTGAGCATGTTGTAAAGCATGATTATGCAGAAACATACAGCCATTATTGCGGATGCGGTCTGTGTCCTGATTGATTTTACTGTTTCGTTTTCCACTTTTTCTTTTGAAAAAGGAGCGATAAGCGCTGTGACGCAAACTAACAAGCCCAAGCAGGTGACGGCAATATGAGTTGCTGCCTCTGGTAAATTTACGTCAAAGCAACGCAGTACAATGTAAATTGCTGACAGAAACATTGCGCATGCGAATAATGCGATGGAGATGGTTTGAGTTTTGTGAGAGAATATCATAATAATTGTTTTATTGTGTCTTGAAATTTAGTGCCAATATTGTGATTATATCTATCAGTTGCTTGTTGTTATTGTGTTGTTCCAGCTACAAAAATACAATTTATAATTTCATATTCAATATGCTTGCTGCTTTTCTTTACGGAAATTCCCGATAATAAGGTTTAAGGTTATGAGGATAAGGTTACAGTTTTTCAAATGTACAACGTGAGCATAACCATACTGAAGTAACAGAAGTGTACGTGTCATTGGTGGATGTCCGGAATATGAGAGCAGGTTTACAGCAGATTGAAAAATTGTCCGATGTGGCGGCCGTCTGCAAGGCCATGGTTTGCTTCTATTGCAACTGTCATCATTTTGCGCCCGTCGTTGTCTGTCAGTTTGCCTACAGCTATCTGCGGGATTGAATCTCCTGGACGATAGCCTCCTGCATGACGTATTCCTGTGAAATCCACCATGGAATGGATGTGAAATATATCAGGTCTGTGCGTCTTTCGTTGCCGTTTGTGCCAAGGCCGGAGCTTGATTTGACACGTTCTATTTCTTTTGTGGCTTCGGCTGCGAAAATGCTGCGGTCTTCATGCCATTCGAAATATACGAAACCGAAGGAACCGTCTTCGCGCGCTATTGTGGGGCTGGCTCCGATATGGTTGTATATTACTGCTTGTCCGTCTTCAATACGGCATCTCAGCTGTGGGACGGCATTGATTGCTGCCAGGATATGGTGAAGCGAGTACAGGAAGAAGGATGCTCCGTCAGCTTTGGCCTGCTTGAAGCATTCTGTGAAGTCGATTTTTGCGGTCAGTCCGAAGAACGGGTCCGGAAGATTGCCGAAAAATTCATAATGCTCTTTGCGTTCCCATGTCGGGATGTCGATTATTTCTTTTGTGTTCATAATTATGTGGTTGTCAAATTACAATTTTACAAATATAGAAAAAGTCGAGAGCAAAATGTCAAGCTTGCTTGTAAAGTTTTGCCGAAGCACAAGCGTATAAAGCTACAAAGCACAAACATAGTCAAAGTAGAATGCAATGAGTCAATTGTGTCTGCTTTTGTAACTTTGCAGCCTGAAAAGAAACAATAATGAACAGGTGTCAGGAAATATGAAGAAAGTCGTGTTATACATTGCGATGAGCCTTGACGGATATATTGCAGATTGCAGGAAATCTGTTGATTGGATAAAGGGACAGGATGATTCTGTGGAGATGCAGGATACGTATTCGGATTTTTTTTGCCAATGTCGGTACTTTCATTATGGGAAGGCGTACATATGAACAGATTACCACAGAATTGTCACCTGGCATGTGGCCATATTCGGGGGCTGTGACATATGTCCAGACTCATGATGCGCCTATGGTTGACACGGAAGATATAAGATTTACAGATGATGAACCACGCCGTCTTATAAATAATCTCGAGGAGGGGACAGGGAAAAATATTTGGATTTGCGGTGGAGCAGATGTCATAAATCAATTGATGAAAGAAGATTTGATAGATAGGTTCCATATTGCGATGATACCGGTTGTCCTTGGTGGAGGCATAAGGTTATTTGAAGAAATCGGCCGTATGATAAATTTGACTTTGGTTGACACGCTGAATTATAATGGGGTAGTGGAGGTCGTGTATGACCGTAGGAAAGTCATGAAATGAAATTGTGCATGAGGGTATAATTTTTTGTACTTTTGTGCCGTTTTTGACGCCGGGGCCTGAGCGTAGGCAGTGCCTTGGCAATTAAGAATGTCTGGAATGGAAGGAAAAATGCTTGCATATACATACATGGAGGGCGGCAGGTTCGAAATGAAGGAAAAACCGAGGCCGCGTTTGCAGAGTTCCCGTGATGCTGTCGTCAGAGTGACTCTCGGGAGCATATGCACGAGTGACTTGCATATAAAGCATGGCAGTGTGCCGCGTGCTGTCCCGGGAATAACGGTAGGGCATGAGATGGTCGGTGTCGTGGAAGAGGTCGGGAGTGAGGTTGTAGGTGTGAGGCCGGGAGACCGCGTTGCCGTGAATGTGGAGACTTTCTGCGGCAAGTGCTTTTTCTGCAGAAAGGGATATGTGAACAATTGCACTGATCCTGACGGCGGGTGGGCATTGGGATGCCGGATTGACGGAGGACAGGCTGAATATGTGCGTGTCCCGTTTGCTGACAGCGGACTGAGCCTGATTCCTGAGGGTGTCAGCGATGAACAGGCTCTTTTTGTCGGAGATGTGCTTGCCACCGGTTTTTGGGCAGCCCGGATATCGGAAATTTCGCATGAGGACACGGTCCTTGTAATCGGTGCCGGGCCGACAGGGATATGCACTTTGCTGTGCGTGATGCTTAAGTGTCCGAGGAAGATAATTGTTTGTGAGAAGTCTCCTGAAAGGGCTGATTTCATACGTCGGCATTATCCTGACGTGATTGTCACTGAGCCGGATGCATGTCTGGAAACGGTCCGGGCAAACAGTCTCCATGGCGGGGCTGATGTTGTGCTGGAGGTCGCAGGCAGTGATGATTCTTTCCGTCTTGCATGGGAGTGTGCAAGGCCGAATGCCATAGTGACGATTGTCGCTCTGTATGACAGGCCGCAGGTGCTTCCGCTTCCTCAGATGTATGGGAAGAACCTGACTTTCAAGACCGGCGGAGTGGACGGATGTGATTGTGACGAGATTTTGAAGTTGATTGCTGATGGCAGGATTGACACGACCCCTCTCATAACCCATCGCTTTCCGCTGGACAGGATTGAGGAGGCTTATAATGTATTCGAGAATCGTCTTGACGGTGTCATCAAGATTGCCGTGGAGCCTGTAGGGTGCGTGAGGTAGTGCTTGCAAATTTATATGAATCGTATGAAGAAATGCAATAATAATATGCTGGCAGCAGCGGCTGGAAGTACGGTATATCCTGTTTTGTTTGCCATCAGCCTGGCACATCTGCTTAATGACATGATACAGTCTGTGGTGCCGGCCATATATCCGATGCTGAAGGAAAACTATGCCTTGACTTTCGGGCAGATAGGCCTGATTACGCTGGTGTATCAGATGACATCTTCCATTTTTCAGCCTTTTGTGGGACTGTATGCTGACCGTCATCCGAGGCCTTATTCTTTGGCTTTCGGCATGTGTCTGACTCTTGCCGGCCTGCTGACTCTTGCGGTTTCGTGGAATTATGGGCTGATACTGATTGCAGTAGGCATTATCGGGTGCGGCTCGTCCATTTTCCATCCGGAGTCATCACGTGTCGCGCAAATGGCTTCGGGAGGCAGGAAAAGTCTTGCGCAGTCGATATTCCAGGTAGGCGGGAACGGTGGAAGTGCAATCGGCCCGCTTTTGGCTGCCATTATTGTAATACCGCATGGCCAAGGGGCTGTGGGATGGTTTGCTGTTGCTGCGTTTGTGGCGTTTGCCGTTCTGGCGGGCGTCGGCAGGTGGTATAGCAGGACTTTGGTGCAGAGGCGGCGCGAAGGCTCTGAGCATGTGGCTATTGCAGCTCCTTTTCCTGCAAATGTGGTTCGCCGGGCCATGACTATACTTGTGGTCATGATTTTCTCGAAGTATTTCTTCATATCAAGCATGACGAGCTATTTCACATTTTTCCTGATTGACAAGTTCGGGGTCAGTGTCCAGCAGTCGCAGATATGTCTTTTCGCGTTTTTGGCCGCATTGGCAATAGGCACGCTCGCAGGGGGATTCCTGGGTGACAGATATGGCCGTAAATATGTTATTCTGTTTTCGATTTTCGGTGCCGCTCCGTTCGCGTTGGCTTTGCCATATCTGAATTTCGGATGGACAGTGGTATTTTCCGTGGTCATAGGTCTTGTGATTGCGTCTGCCTTCTCGGCAATTCTGGTCTATGCCACAGATTTGAAGCCTGATAAGGTCGGTATGGTTTCGGGTGTGTTTTTCGGTCTTATGTTCGGACTCGGAGGGATAGCCTCGGCATTTTTCGGGTGGCTTGCTGACCATACAAGTGTGGAGTTCATTTTCCATGTGAGCACTCTGCTGCCGCTTCTCGGAATCATTGCGATATGGCTTCCTGATACCCGCAAGGCATCTTAAGCATTATTTTGTACCTTTGGCTCCGGCTTGCTTGGACGTGGCGGGTGGCGTCGCTCCGGAGCTGAATGGGCGTTGTCTGGGGCGTTGAGTGGGGCACTTGCTATATTTGGGGGGGCCTTTATCTGAAAACGGTTTAAGAAAACGCCATATTTTAAACGGAATGCCATAAAAAATAAATTCGGTGTAAAGAATCCTCGATTTTTAAACCGAATCATATTTGCAATCCGTGTAAAGCTTTGTCCTGGCTCTCCGATTTTCGGCAGCTGGTGCGGCATCTTCGTTTATTTCGGTTTATGCGAGCCGTCATTCAGGACATTCAGTATCTTCGATTCCGGCTTCTGCGGCAAGAGATAAAAGCTTTTCCCTTAGGGCTTTCGGGCTGACATTCTTTTTGATGACTGTCATGTATGAATGGCATATTTCACGTATGACAAGTTCATCGTCAAGCAGGTCCACATTGATGTCATTCCAATGCTTTTTGTTGAAATGCCAGGCCGGAGTGATGGCGGAATGGCTGTCCCTAAGCAATATGGCACGGTCAGGATTGCATTTGACTGCCAGAATGCCGGGCCGGTCGAATGCTGTGCATGAAAACATTTTCCCCTCAATCTTATATACGGCTATTTCTTCACCGAACGGCTGGCATTCTTCGCACAAAGGCAGTGACAACAGATAATCTCTTACGTCCATCATGTCCATACGCAATTTTCCATCCCGTTTATGGATGGCTGGTGCAAATATACGAAAAGCTGAGAGCAGAAGCAAAGTTTACTTTGATTCTGCCGAAGCGCATCAGTATATGTGCGCGAAGCGCAAATATAGCCAAAGTTGAGTGCAGAGGGAAAATTTATTTTCACTCTGCCGAAACCAAGCGTATATATGGCCGTCAGGACAAATATAGCAGAAAGTCGAGAGCAGAGGCAAAATTTATTTTGACTATGCCGAGACGCAAGAGTATATATGACCATAAGCTCAAACGGGGAAAGGGAGAACTTCAATTGGGAAAATCATGAAAGTCAATAGTGCTATGTGGCATTGTCGGGTTTCAGTTGCTAAGTGCATGAGCGTTTCCCTATGACATGCTGTGCTGAACGCGAGACGGTCAGGCCTTCCAGTGTACCTCCAAAAATGTCTTGGCTGGCGGAGCATACCATGATGCTTGTGGCACAATAATGGATGAAGTTTGCAAATTATTGGCACTATTTTGAATTGGTGCCGAAATTTTGCTAACTTTGCTGAGAAAATAGATTCAAGATGAGTAACGAAACGACAACAGCCATACTTGATTATGCCGAAATGCACCATGAATTCAGCATAGAGGACTTGTTTGCCTATCTTCACGAGAGAACCGGCATCAACAGGTCTTCCTTGTCATGGTATCTGTTCAAACTTGTAGATGATAACGCACTTGTCAGAATAGGACGTGGCATGTATGGCAAAGTGGTGAAGCAATCCTTTTCTCCGAAACCGGCAGATGAAGTGAAAAAGGTATATGAACTGCTGCAAGCAAATTTCCCGTTTGCCAGGTTTTGTGTCTATCAAGGTGAAATCATCGCACCGTTACAACATCATCTTTCTTCCAATAGTGTAATCTACGTGGAAACGGAAAGGGATTCGGCGGAAACCGTTTTCAATTTTCTGAAAAACGAACGCCTGAAGGCTTACCTTCGACCGGACAAGGAAATGATATACCGTTACGTGGATATGGACCGCAGGGCATTCTTTGTCAAAAATCTGGTTTCGGAAGCACCCTTGCAGAAAGTGTCCGATGTACCGATGCCTACATTGGAAAAATTACTGGTCGATATATTGAGGGACTCCGACTTTTTCTATCTGCAAGGCAGTGAAAGCGAACATATCATAGAAAATGCCTTTAACCTTTATGCCGTCAACCGAAGCCGGCTTTTCAGGTATGCCGGC
>OFFM01001259.1_pt1 | contig 14611 bp, 10 predicted proteins | sample 1521401 | NCBI WGS metagenome assembly OFFM01 (sample SAMEA3504118, study PRJEB24116) | mouse gut metagenome | biome: mouse gut; feature: mouse-associated habitat; material: faeces | place: Denmark | collected 2011
CAACAGGCTCACGGAGGTAGGCTTGCAGCCATACCTCCGCCCCCGCAACCCACCATACCTCCGCCCCACAAGCAGCCATGCTCCATAAGTCGTCTTGCCACATCACTGCCACGGAGACAATTTCACCTTTCAGGATAAAATATGTCTCCGCCCCGTACTCACCTTTATACGACAAAGCGGGGTGGAAGCCGCAGCTCCACCCCGCCCAAGTCTTATGAGATATAGATGAGATAAGTTTTGTTTATCTTACAACGCATCTTATGTACAACGCATCGGTTGGAGTCGTTGGAGTGCTGCTGTCGCTGACTCCTATATTCCCTGAATTAAGTGGATATACGTCGAATGTTATATAGTTAAAATCCCATGCTAATGGAGTCTTAGTACTACTATCATCCTCGATTATTTGCTTTGAAAGCATTTGATAACACCAATAGTTGGCACCGGGACGACGGAATAAATCCCATAGCAACGGACGGTAGTATGGAACATCTGTTGAATTTGCCGCCATGAAAGTTGTGCGGTTTGCGTAATGAAGCTGTCCTGCCATCGCATCTCTTCGTCTTCCATACCCGGCAGCCCCAAGTGGGAAGAATATCTGTGCACCATTCGTCTCATTATATACGAATACTCCACGGACACCTCTTCCTTTACCGTTGGCTCCTTTAGGTTGATCATAATAATAGCTGTATGCATCCTTTACAGGAATCTGTACCCCATCAGCTTGACCGTCGTATAGAATACCGAAACCATACTGCACATTATCGTCCTTATACAAGTCAAGATAATCTTCTACTTGCGCAACACGGACTTTATTAGCATCAGGAACATTGGGGAACGCTTCTGGCGAACAACCGCCCCAAAAATTATATTTTCCTTCGTTAGCATCTACTATAATATCGTCCCATGCTGTCCCCGCTCCTGAGGTTTCTGGATATATTAATAATCCATCATTCCCGAGTTGTGTGTCGAATGGCGCACGCTCGCGGTTGTTTATTGAGTTAATAGGCTGATGCCAGTTGAAGCGCCGGAACAGAGATCCCTCCTCGCAAGGGGATTTAGCGAGTTCTGTTTGCGACCGGTTGTTAAATGTCAGCCATTTGCGTGGCTTTTGCGTTGGACTTGTCACACCTGACTGTTGCCATGTTCTGGACGCAACAGGAATCGGTGCATATCCCTGTCGCACGAATATCAGATGTTCACAGGTGTAGTTGTGATATCTGACTTTTATTATTCCGTAACGAACCTGGTTTGAAGGTATTGTCCCCGAAGGTTTATATTTGAATTCTATCTTAGAACCAGTGATTCCGTATATTTTACCATCCGTACGAAGAACTGATTCACCAACGGAGGATAATTTTATCCAACCGGTGGCGTCAATCTCTTTGTTATCTTTTGAGTCATATCCGCCCTCAACCATTATTTCCGCGCTCCACGGACCGGATGAAGTGAATTCCTTGAACTCACCAGTTGATTCCCATGGATTTGTTGTAAATTCAGTTTCAAGACGAACTAATTTGACATCAAAATCTCCATCCTCATCGTTCGCTCTCCAAATTCCTTTTGGATTTACGACTCGACGTACCTGAATCACATTTACATCCTTTTTCATTTCTTTGTAAGTCCCGTCTGGCTGTTTCAGAGAGGCTGTAAAACGGACTAAAGCAGTACGTTGGTACGAAACATATGGATTATTGCCTGTGTATCCTGAAGTCTTTACCAAGTTTTTCGCACGTGTATAGAAAGGAACACTGAATACGGTTACATCCTTTTCAGTCTCTGTGACAGTATAACTTCCATCCTTCTCGTCCGAATGTTCTCCTGGTGTGATTTCATATTCTCTATTGCCACGTTGCTCATCATTCCAGTACTTTTCATTGAATGCGTTTGCGCCGGAGGCACTCGTAACACTTTCACCAATGTTGGTCTTGTGCCCGGTATTGCGCAGAGATAGGAATCCGTTCCATACATGATTGGTCTCAGCCCAGTTGAGGCTACCTTGAGCATAATACTGAGTGGAGGGTGCAGGTCCGGGTTCCTCGGCGTCAAAGTTGTAGGGCCACCAGTTATTTTCTATGATTTCCGCCTTAAGTTTTGTGCCGGGTTCGATTTCTCCAATTATCTGTACTGGCATATGCATCTCCTTATCATAGAGATAGGAGATGTAATAAGGATCCGGTATATAGATATCCGGTTCGGGGACGTACTCTATATGCCAATCCACATCGTTGGCAAAGCCGTTGAATTTCAGTGTGAGCTTGTAATGATAGTTTCGGGTGGCGTTATAGTCAGTGGTTGTGTTCTTACCAAGCATGAAGCGGTATGTGATTTCGCCCTGACCCATGCGTTCCTCGTTGTTCGAGCGGTAGAATGCCTTTACCTCAATGTATGTGCCGCAACGCACCTCATCCTTGTAGCCGGTGTCAGGGGATGGATCATTACCGTTCGGATAGTCAATATTTCCGTCCGGTTTCTGTTCGCCGGTCCCATTGGTGATCACGTCCTGTCCTTTATCTTTGCCTGTGCCTTGGTTGTTCTCATAGAAGAAGAGCGCGTTGGCTTCATGTGAGTGGTCAGATCCGTAGCTACCCACGCTTTTAGTAAGCGTGGCGGCGTATGTCTGCGGATTGAAGTCACTTTCTGTCGGACCTGTTTCAGGGTACTTGGTCAGGTCGTAGTAATAGATCTTTTCACCATCAGCCTCTAATTCATTAGTGCTTTCAGGCTTGTTGGATATACCGAGAGCACACTCTTTGGGAATATCCTTGATCTGGACACTCTTAAGAAATATGAATATGTTCTCTTTCAGTCCGCTCGCATCGTAGGCTACGGTCACTTTCGAGGCGAGGCGCACGAGCCATGCATTGAGGGCGAGGTTTGGCTTGTTGATCTTTACGACATCTGCCTGTAACCGACCGTCGGCATTGAAGCTCGAAGTGTTGAACTGATCCGGTTGCTGTAGGGCAAACCATCCGAACATCTGGTTGTTTTTGGTGATGTCGTTCTGCCACTGGAAGGCTACTTCCTGGAGCTTGGACTCTGTGCTGACGTCCTTTCCGGTCATGTCGGCATTAGCCACTGCGTAGATCTTGTAGTAGCCGTATTCGAGCGGGAAACTGAAATCAACCTTTGTGGTGCTCACCGGTTGGCTCACGCCTTCGCTTCCGGCAGGCGATTGGTTGTTGTTCGGGGTGGAGGGTTTGAGTTGTCCTTCGCCGTTGCCCACACCATAGGATTTCTCGGTGACATAGTTGCCGTTCTTGTCGTAGATGTAGATTATGAGCGAGTTGACTCCGTCGATGGCGTTGCCGTCGGCGCGCGATGCTCCGTCGAGTGCCGGCGCATAGTTCTTGAACGTTATGGAGCCTTGCACGTTTGCCTCGCCGTCGCCCACGATATCCTCCGGATCCCAGAGGCGTTCGTCGGCGCACGATGCAAGCACCAGTGCCGCGAGGCTATATAGCAGTAGTGTGATTTTCTTTTTCATACACTGATTGGTCTGTTAAGTGTCAGTATAGATTCTGTGTACGGTTATTTTACTTCCAGCCCGAAGTTCGGTTTCAGTTCTACCGAGTTGTAGGGAGCCTCGACGGCAGTCCAGGTCAAGCCTGTGGCGCCGAAGGTGATCGATATTTTCAAGTGGGTATTGCGGGCTATGGCGTCGCAACCGTTCACGCTGAGTATGTTGTCGTCGAGCGGCTGTGCCTCAAGCCATTCACCGCCGTCGATCTGTACCGATACCTTGAACTGCTCTCCCTGTGGAGCCATCGATTCGGGGATATAGATCGGGCCGCGCACGGGTGCCTTAGCTCCGGCATACGATTTGATCTCGACCGGCGAGAAGCCGTCGGTGAAGTCGAATGTGATGCCTCCGATGGGGTCGTAAGCTTTGAACGATGTTATGAATCTGTTAACCATCGTCTGCTCAGGTGTGAGCATGTTGCCCTCGCTGTCGATAGCAGGGATGAAGTAAGGATATCCCTCCTTGTCGTCCACATATTTCGATGGCGAGTATTCGGCGTCGCGCGGGAATATGTACTGCTGACCGGTGAGTCCGCTCAGCCGCACGCCTGTGACGCTGGCGCCGCAGCCGAGATAGGGCGGGTTGGGTGCATCCTTGTCGACTTTGAACTCAAACGATACCTTAGGTGCGCAGCGTGTGAGGAACAGGGTCACTTCCTGGATCTCCTCGCTGCGGTTCATGTCTTCGTCAGATTTGGTTTTGGCGATTGTCTGTACGGTCTGTACCTTGAACTTTTCAGTCAGAGGGAGGCGCGGGAGAGAGCCTATGTTGCTGAATATTGATTGCGACATGGTGTTGCCGCCGGTCACCTGTATGCTCCAGTCATCGAATATCTTCATCACATCGTCGCCAAACGGTGTCGCAGCCTTGATGAAGCGGTCGAGGTATTCCGTAGCGGTAGCGACATCGCTCACCGGTGCCGGCAGCGAAGCCTCGTTGGCTATGAGGAGTATGGTCTTCATCTCGTTGGAGATGACTTTGAATTCCAGGTTGTCGTTGAGCGGTGCGCCGGTGGCTGACGTGGCGACAAGGCGTGCCGCCTCCACCTCGCGGGTGTCACCCTCGCCGTGGAGTATGATTATGCGGAGTGTGCGGATCTCCTCAAATGCTCCGTCGGGATCTTCATAGCCGTCCTGGTCGCCGAGATCGGCTCGAGAGGCTTGGATGCCGCTGTTGCCGAAGGTGAGGTTCATCCGTAGCATTACCCCAGGCTCCACCAGCTCGATATCCGGCTCCGAGGAGCATGCGGATATGAGCGTGGCGACTGCCATGGGTACGATTAAGTATGATAAAAGTTTTCTGATGATCATAGGTCGGCATTGTTGATTCTGACAATCCAGTCGTTGATCACTATGCGTGTGTCGATCCAGCGGCCGTTGTCGAGGAAGAGGATCATGTTCCAACGGTGCTCGCGGTCAAGGAACTCCTGATCGCCCATCGACTCGAACTGCTGGCTGCGGAGCAGGAGCAGGTAGTTGACGAGGGGTATGGAGAGCACTGACTGACCGTTGCGCACGTCGGTGATGTTCAGGCGCGCGCCGCTCCCTTCGATCAGGCGTGATGTCGAGAACTCGGCGAAGGCGAGAAGCGCCTCGCTGCCGTTCTGGTTCAGTCCGGCGCCAGCCTGACCGGTGGCGTAGGGTGCGTAGGTGCATCCTGCGGCGGTCGGGATCACGGAGTTGTCCCAGGCGAGCAGGGTGTTGTCGTCGGTGATGTTGAAGTCAAACTCCGTGGGATCGACCGGTGTGCCGTCGACATTCTGCAGCAGCACGCGCAGTGTGTTGGTGTCGCGCATCATGTAGACGGTGCCCTCGGTGTAGTCGAGCGCTCCGGTGGGCACGCTCATGTCGAGATTACCGTAGAACAGCGGGTGGAGCGCCACGCCAGGTTCGGCGTCGACGCAGTTGTCGTTCATAGCCACCTCAAGCGAGGTGACGTCGATGGTCTTCGGGTCGCTGACGAAGTGGAATGTCGACTGTGCGCACTCCATGCCGCCGTAGGCTATGAAACGGTAGCTCTGACCGGCGGGGAGGTCGATGGTCATGCGCCAGTTCTCGTCGGCGAGCACATCGGTGGTCTCCGTACGGGTGGTGACGTAGCGTCCCTGCGCGTCGTACACCAGGAGGGTCAGGCAGTCCACCTGCGAGGGGAATGCGTTGGCAAACTCCATGTTGTAGTCGAACACGAACCGCAGACGCACCCCTTCGGGACAGGGAGGGAGATCATCGTTGATGGCTCCGCACCCTGCGAGTCCGAGCATGGACGCGGCGGCTATCACCGCGCCCATGATGGATCTGCATATTTTGTGAGATAACAGGTTCATTGCTTCAGTCAGTTTTTTAGAACTCTATGGAGTTGATGCGAACAGCCCAGGGGGTGATCTGCACGGTCACGTCGAGATAGATGTCGTCTGATTCGTCGGGAGTGTCAGGCTTGGGAGTCTCCGGGTCGTTGCCGGGGATGCGCGGGTGTCCGAGACGCGAGATCTTGTCGACGGTGAGCTTGTAGACGTTGTTGCGTACCACGTCAAACTCCATCGGACCCATCACGCCGTTCATGTTGTTGTCGTTGTGTCGGTTCCAGTAATAGTAGTAGCAGTAGTAACCGGGACCGTAGTCGCTGTCGATGCTGCTCTGGTAGATGGTGATTCCGGCACCGGTGATAGCCTCACGCATCGCGAGGAGCGTCGGGTCGGAGTTGGCTACGTCGCCGAGCACTTCAGGCACGGGCTTGCCGGCGTTGTTCCACTGTGTCCACGCATAGTCGGCGCTTGTTTTCCAGGCATCCTGCATGGTGTTCCATTCAGGATCGTTGATGGCTCTGGTCGAGAGGTCGGAATTGATGTAAACCTGTCCGGCAGGGATGGGACCCTCGCCGAATACGGCGCGGTAGAGCGAGTTGGAGCGGTTGATCTCAATGGCGTCCTGTCCGGTGACGGTCACCGAAGCCTGGATAGCTGCCTGGCGTATGTGCTGCCAGGTCATGTAGAGGTGTCCGTCGAGGTAGTAGAGGATAGGATCATCTTTTGAGTTGCCTTTCAGCGCGTCGTGGTGCTGGCTGTGAATCTCGAAATCAAATCCGTTGAGGCAGAGAGCTATCTGTTTGTTGATATCCTTCTCCCATGTATCCTCGGTGTTGACCACACCGCCGTTGGCTGCGAAGGTGGTGCCTTTCATCTTAGCCTTGAACACGATGCCGGTCGATACGCCGTTCTGCTGCTTGGCGGGACCGTCGGGGATGACGTTCTCGGTCACGTAGCGCCACACCTTATAGTCCTGGCGTCCCTGGTAATTGTCGGTGGTGGTGGAGTTGAGCACATTCTCAAATTTGTAGACGTTCCATCGTCCCTCCTGTGCCATCGTTGAGTTGTTGAACTCGCCGTTGTCGTCGAAGAAGGGGTAGTTGAAGTATGTGCTGAAACCGGAAGTCAGATCGGCACCCCCGAAAACGGAGGCGTAGGGACCTACCACGTAGTTGCCCTGTGAATATGCTCCGGTTGTACCGTCGCGGTGCCAGGGCAGCTCTGTGCCGCAGATCTTGAACCCGGCGCCGTCGGGCTGACCGTTGTCGCTCACGCGCGGGAGGTAGTAGAATGCGTTGCTCATGTTCACGAGCGCGATGCGCTGCAGCTCTACAGCCACGAGGGGCTCGTCGGGCTGGTCCACGCCGTCGTGGGCGTGGAAGAGCACGTTGTATGTGCGGTCTTTTGTGGGCGATCCGTCACGGATGTCGAAGCGTGCCACCGAGCGCTCAACGCGCACCGCTCCGCGACCCTGCACAGAGGCGGAGTTGTCGGGGTAGAGCTTTTCGCTGCCGTCCACTTTGTTGTTTGCCGAGAGGTGGAAAGGCTTGTCGGCGGTGTCATACTCCTCCCAGTCGAGGATGTTGGCGGGGAGCAGGCGGGTAGTGGTGCTGACGTTGTTCATCAGGAACGAGCCCGCAGCCCAGATGCCGGTGTTCACGTCGGGCTGCGACGAGCTGCCCTGGATCACGGAGCACACCTTGTCGACCCACGCGTTGGTGCCGTAGGTGGTGTTGGCGCCGCGGAACATCTCTGAGAGCTCTTTCGTGGGGTTGCAGAACACGAACACGTAGACCTCGGGCATGTTGGTCGACGTCCACTCGGAGTAGAAGTTGTTGAGGTTGGTTTTGTAGATGCGTGTCAGTGCGCGGTAGCTCTTGTCGGTGGCTGTGGTCGACGATGTCAGGCGGTTGGAAGCCACCTCGCCGGCAGCGATGAATCCGTAGTTCTTCGTAGGATCGTTGTCATCCTTGCGTGCGAGCACGATGAGGGCTGAGTTGACAGCGTTCTCGGCGTCGGAGCCGATCTCCACGCCACCGGTCGAGCCACCGTCATCGGTAGTCTCGCTTCGTGATGCTGTAGCTCCGTTGGGCATGAGGATGTCGAGCGACATGAAGCAGTCGCCACCCTCACCTTCGAGTTCCTGGTCGGGACCGTCGATCATGGGATCCGATGAGCAGCCCGCGAGCAGCGCGGCTGCGAAGATGCCGCAAAGGGCACGCTTGATGTTTTTCATATAATGCATAGTGTTTCTGATTTCTTTCATGATGTGATGATATGGGGAGAGACTGAGGGTTATTTCTTCATCGCGTCGAGCTGCTCGAGAGCTGCCGGGGCGTCGGCTACGCGGAGCTTGGCGGCTTGCTCGAACTGGGCGCGTGCCGTAGCGTAGTCGCCCTTGAGAGCTGCGAGGATGCCGCGGGCATAGACTGCCTCAGGCATGTCGCCGCACTTGGCGAGATAGGTGGCGGCGCGGTCGTAGTCGGCGCGTGCCATCGCTACGTTGGCGGCGTTGAGGTTGGCTACCTCCGATTCGGGATACATGCGCACGGCTGTCTCGAAGATCTCGTTATACTGGGCTGAACCCTCCTCCACGGCGCGCGATGCGAGGTAGAATTCCTGCAGCGACAGGTTCTGCGGACGGGTTCTGACGAGTGTCAGGATCTCGTTGACGTCGGTGTATGAGCGGATCGTGTAGTCGATCTTGTAGTCCGAGTGGCGCAGCGCGGGATATACCTCTGAGAGGAGGAATGCGTACTGCTGCGGATATGTGGCGCGGATCTTGTCGTTCTTCGGGTCCGGCTTGAGGTTGGAGTCGATGATGCTGAGTATGCCCTCGCGGTTTGCGATGTTGCTCTTCTCCACGTAGGCGCGCAGACCGCCCCAGTCCTCAGGATCGTATGATGTCTGTATGAAGTCGGGAGCGAAGTGGTAGAGCTCCTCCACATATTTCTTGAGGGCGGCTGTACGTCCCTTTGCGAGGCGCACGTTGTTATCCCACGGGCCTTCGGGCGAAGCGTAGCCGCGTATCGAGATGGCGGTGATTGTTATATCGTTGTCCTTGTGCACGGAGTCGATCGTGGCGCGTATCTTGGCGAGCTCCACCGTGTTGCGGCGGTAGTCGGGATAGATCACGGTCTTGTTGACAGGGAAGTCGATGTAAGCCTGTCCGCGGATCTCGCGGGTCTTCACGGTCTCGGCTGTCGGGGTGATCCAGTTGAACGCGGGGAAGAATGTCTCTACCGGCGGAGCCACGTCGATGTTCGTCAGCAGCAGCTCCTGGCGCTCGATGGAGTCGGAGCAGCATCCGCGCAGCTCCAGGATGAAGCGCAGCGGCTTCCCGTCCATGGCGTCGGTGTAGGGCACGCTTGCCGTATAGCTGTATGTGTGGTCGCGGTAGTTGTCGCGCAGCAGCGTGACGCCCTCGCGCTCCACAAGGTCGTGGCGCTGAGCCTGATAGTAGCGGTTGCGACCCGCCATGACCACCACGGGGAGGGTGTCGGCGGCGGCGCCGTTGCCGATCACCGGGGCTATCCATAGCTCACGGTTGGTGCCGCGGCTCACGGAGTCGATGTTGATGTCGGCTCCCACGAAGAGTATGTTTTCCGAACGTTCCACCCTGACGTTGCTTGCCGATGCGTTGAGCTGTGTGCGCTGCATGGCTGCCGAAAGGGGAGCCGCCGACGCGTGGCATGCGGCGATGGCTGCGGCGGCTATGGTGAGTGATGCTATTGTATGTTTCATTGTGTGTTGCACTGTGTGGATGGTTTAGAAAACATAGACGAGGTTAAGCGCCGCCTTGGTCGGACCCACATAGTTGTGCGGGCGGTTGGTGGCGATCTTTGTGCCGCAATGGGTGCAGGGGTAGATGTCGTAGCGCGTGTAGATCCAGCCCAGACCGATCTCCGCCTCAAAGTTCCAGTGGCGGTTGATGATCCAGGTGTAACCGTAAGCCACGCCAAGTCCCGCATACCATCCCTGGTAGCGGTGATCCTTCAGGCTCTTCAGATGTGTGCCGAGGAAGTCGAAGCCGAGGTCGATATTGCCTACATTGTACTGTCCGCCAAGCGCGTGTGCGCCGACGAAATGACCCTGCAGAGCCTCGCAGAACCAGTAGCGGGCTTCAGGCTGCACCATCCAGTGTTTCCAACGGTGTTTGTTGATCGACCATGCGTTGAGGTTGCCCGACAGGTCGACTGACCATCGTGGGGCAACCCTCAGCTCAACGCCGGCATTGACAGTGAGTGTGGCGTCGTAAAGAAGGTTGGTCTTTACCGCCCAGTCTTGAGCTCTTGCCGTTATTGCCGAGATTACAATCAGGATTACGGCAATGACTCTTGAAGTTAGGGTTTTCGTCATCGGTATGCGAATAATTACTATTTTTGTCGGTTCGGCGCAAGATGAGAGTATATATATTGAACAGGTTCAATGGAAATACTGTCTGTACATCATGCGAAAGGTCTCGATTTAAAGCGTCCTACAGGTTGGCCGGTGTGTGGCGACCCGTAAAGTCGTTACAGGCGCAAAATTAGTGTGAAAAAAAGGACATTTTACCCCCCCCGTGTTAAAAATCGTTAATAGGTTAAACTTTTGCCAGCAACGGTTTGTCATATAACTTTTTCCGCATTTGTGCCCTTTTGGTCAACGCGATTGGTCAATTGGTCGGAAAGTTCGCCGGATTGGACTTTTTTCTCAAAAATGCGTCTCTGTTTAGTAAAAATATGCAAACAAATATTTACTATTTTTGAACGCTCGGCTCCGAACTTTTCGCTGCGCCGTGGTGTTGTGCCTTAAAGCGGCGGGGAAAACGACTCTCCGCGGCACGATTACGTATGGACAGCATGTATAAAATACTGATGGAGCTGCCGATGTTCCGCGGCGTCAGCGTCGAGAAGCTGACGAAGGTGGTGGAGCGCGTGCGGCTGCATTTTCTCAAATATCTCGATGGCGAGACTATCGTCAGCGCCGGCGAGGACTCGCAGTATCTTCTTTTTGTGATCGGCGGGGCGGTGCGCACTTCGGTGGCTAACGCCGACGGGCGTTTCCGCGTGGAGCAGACGCTGCGTGCGCCGTCGATCGTCACGCCCGATTTTCTGTTCGGGCGCGCCACAAGATTCCCCTGCACTGTGGTGGCGCAGGGATCGGCGAGCCTGCTGCAGGTGTCGAAGCGCGATTTCGTGGAGATGCTTCATGCCGACGAGGTGTTTCTGTTCAATTACCTCAACTATGTGTCGATGAACGCGCAGAAAGCCGTGCAGGGTGTGTTGGCTGTGGCTGCCGGCTCGCTTGAGGAGCGCATAGCGTTCTGGATCGTGGCTCTGACGCAGCCCGACGGCACCGATATCACCATGGCGTGCCGCCACCGCGATCTGTACTCGATTTTCGGTGTGCAGCGGTCGTCGTTCATCGCCACGCTCGATTCCATGCGCGAGCGCGGTATTATAGAGTACACGCCGTCGGAGATCCGAATCCTCTCGCGCCGCGACCTGCTCGCGCTGCTCACCTCGCCTACCGAGTAACCCCCTGTGCGTTGGGTGGAGCATGGCTGCTTGCAGGGGCTGAGGTATGGGTGGTTGCAGGGGCGGAGGTATGGCGCAGCCTACCTCCGTTCAGCCTGTAGACATAATGGGATGGCACCATGCATATACCACACCCTGATGAGCGCACGTTGACCGGAGGTAGGCTGCGCTGCGCTCGCGCCATACCTCCGCCCCTACAACATCCGCCTACAGCCAGCCCCAACACTGACTCCGCGCAACTGGAAATATCTACAGACCCTTTTTGTCTCCAATCCGGCGACTGCTGTTGTGCGGTCGCTTCCGAAGTGTTACCTTTGCAGCTACATCCTTAAATGAAATAAGCCGCTCCTCCCGAAGCGGCTTAAGTCTTAGCCTGATTTATCTCAGGCTGCCAAACCTAACATAAAACACATTACTGTTATGCACTTTCTTAATTACAAAATTGTCGAGTTCCCTGTATGAACACTTAAAACATGAGAGTAGTCGTATGTGATTTTTTACATTGCAAAATTACAAACCGCCGGTTTATGCAGTCAACGCCTTTTAGCCTCGCTTGCATCTAAAATCTAAAAATTATTTCATTGATATATCTGAAATATAATGATATAATAGTGGGTGAATCAAGAAAGTTGAGGTATAAAATATAGACGTTCTTATGATAAATTAACCATATTGTCGCGATATTGGCAACACATATATGGCTGATATATCACACCCAGTGACTAATTTTGCGACATCGGACGATGGGACTGCAGCCCCCGCCCGTAGTTTCCGGCTCCATTTAGATTTAGATTGAGTTGAATGTGATAGATAGATCCGGAGCCATAAGCCAACCGAACTCCTCGACAAGTTTGTAAAGCGTATGTTTAGAATTTTATCCTTATTTCTCATACTTGCCGCATCGGTGTGTGCCGCCCAGGGAGCGCCCGCCGGTGGTAATGCCGTGCCGACGCAGGCAGATCTGCATCGGCTTGATGAGGCTTTGCGTCTTCGCGAGGATCGTATGCATGCAAGGATGCTTGCCGATGACTCTGTGAGGACGATGCTCGCGTTTACCTCTGACCCGCAGCGCCGTTCGGAGCTTGCCGAAAAGCTCGGACGCCGCTACAGCGAGACGCAGACCGACTCGGCGATAGCCTACTTCACGCTCGCAGCTTCGGAAGCGGAGCGTGCGGGGTTGAAATCTAAAGCCGCACGCAATGAGGCGCTCGTGGCGGGACACGTGGCGCTGCGCGGCGACATGGAGGAGGCTATCAGGCGATTTGAGGCGGTGGATACCGCAGGTATGTGCAACTCTGACAAGGCTGTCTATTTCGGCGAGGCGTTGCGTGTGCTCTATGCCGTCACCAATTTCTACCCCGACGGACTGTTGCGCGACGGTCTGCTCGATGATATCCGCCATAATGCCGCCGATTTCGTGGCTCTCATGCCTGATACGCTACCGGTAGTGCATTATGTGAGAGGGTTGCTCGCATCGATGGAGGGCAATATGACGCTTTTTGAGGCGGAACTTAACTGGGTGACCCGTTCCACCGATTCCAGTGATCCTTTCAATGCCATGGCACATGAGGGGCTGGCGTTTCACCTGCTCCGCAACAATCTGCGTGAGGAGGCTATACCGCATCTGATCACGGCTGCTTGCTCCGAGCTGCAGAACGGTGTGCTCACCGGCGCCGCCCCGGGATTGCTCGCGAGAGAACTGTTGAATATTGGCGACTCGCAGCGCGGACATGCGCTATTGCAGCTGTCGCTCGACAATGCGCGTCAGGCAAACTCTAAAGTGCGCTTCGCCCAGGCGAGCGAGCTGACACCGATGCTCGCCGAGTCGCTGCAGCGCGCCGTGGAGCGTCGCGATCTCTGGATTGTGGTGCTCTGTGTGGTGATAGTGCTGCTCGTCGCTCTTGTGCTGATCGACCATGTGCGTCAGCGCCGTGAATTGAAATGGGCGCGCAAGGTGATAAGCTATTTCAATTATTCGGATGAGAAGCGCCGCAATTTCTTTACGGGATTCCTGCAGCTGTGCGCCCTGTATATAGAATCGCTCGATGATTTTACCCGCACGGCGCGGCGCAAGATGAAAGCGGCTCAGATCGAGGATCTGCGTAAGATGATCGACTCTGTAGACTTTTTCGAGGCGCATGCCGACAAGTTCTATAAGATATTCGATACCGCTTTTCTGCAGGCGTTTCCACATTTTGTCGATGATATCAACCTGCTTCTGCTACCCGACAAGCAGGTGGTGCCTCCCGAGCCGGAGTCGCTGACTACGGAGCTGCGCGTCATGGCTTTCATGCGCATAGGTTTCGGCGACAGCAGCCGCATAGCGCGCTTCCTCGGGCTATCGGTCAACACGATCTACACCTACCGCAACCGTATGCGCTCAAGAGCCATATCGCGCGATACGTTTGAGGATGATCTCATGCAGACCGGACTCTCCAACTGCATGCTTGAGGAGTAAGCCTATATATAAATAATGTGTAAGTTGTTTCTAAGGAAAGCGATTCTGTTATTTTTTGCCATGAGTTGCGCTGTCACTGCGCGGGCGGCTGATCGTCTGCAGATCTTCCGTGCGCCCGATTCCACCGCTACCGGACGCGCGGTGCTTATCCTCCCCGGCGGGGGCTACCGTATCCTGTCCATGCAGCATGAGGGGACGGATTGGGTGCCGTTTTTCCATTCACTCGGCATAACCGTTGCCGTGCTCGGCTATAGTATGCCGGACGGTGACCGCAATCTGCCTGTCGGCGATGCGCTCGATGCGATGTCGTATCTCCGCACACATGCCGCGGATCTGGGCGTCAATCCTGCTGAAATCGGCATAATGGGTTTCTCGGCGGGCGGACATCTTGCCACCGTCATCGCCACTCAGGCTCCGGCGGATCTGCGCCCCGACTTCCAGGTATTGTTTTATCCGGTGGTGTCGATGATGCCAGGACTGGCGCATCGCGGCAGTCATGACGCGCTGCTCGGGGCTGATGCTCCGGAGCCGCTTGAACGCGCCTATTCTTCTGAACTGAATGTCGATTCGCTGACACCGCGTGGCATTCTCCTTCTCAGTGCCGACGACAAAGGGGTCGACCCCGCTAATTCTATCAGCTATTTCGAAGCGTTGCGCAATGCCGGTGTTCCGGCTTCGCTGCATATCTACCCCTCCGGCGGACATGGGTGGGGGCTTTGTGATTTCCCCTGGATGGAGGCGGTGCTCGATGAGTTGCAGATGTGGCTCCGCAGTTTCTGAACACTCCTACGGATAAATGTAAAAACAGAATC
>OFFM01001267.1_pt1 | contig 14540 bp, 9 predicted proteins | sample 1521401 | NCBI WGS metagenome assembly OFFM01 (sample SAMEA3504118, study PRJEB24116) | mouse gut metagenome | biome: mouse gut; feature: mouse-associated habitat; material: faeces | place: Denmark | collected 2011
ACTCCAGGCTAAAAAACGCTGATTTTAACACTTTGCGAAGCTAAATTATTTATAAAATATCAAATTTATATGAAAAATTATATTAACTTTGCACTGATGAAAATCAAAACTGCGAATCTTCTTCAAAATGAAAAGCTGCATTAAATATATGGTAAGTAATTTCAACAATTCTGCCGACATGCAGTAATACATAATCGACATAATAACATTATCACAATAACAACAGCTTATGAAGAAAACGCTACTTTATGCATTTGCCGCAGGAACCGTCCTTTTGGGAGCCTCCGCGACAGCAGCCGTGTATTCCGCTCAGGAAAGCAAAGCAGCAGAAACCACCCAGATTGCAGGTTTTGTGCCGGCAACAGGAAGTGAAGTAAAATCCATCTCTACAGTGACAGTGCGTTTCGAGGTCGGCGAGATCATGTATAACTCCGACGAAAGCAAAGTCGCAGAAATCACATTGACAAAACAAGGAAGTTCCGAGTCTGTCTCCGCAACAAGTTTCGGAGAGCCGACGATGTCGATGGATGAGATGTATTTCGAATACCCCGTCAACTTCGCCACTCCCGTGACCGAGGCAGGCACATACACATTGTCTATACCGGAAGGTGTCTTTTTTGAAACCGAATATGATTCATCAAAAGACGCATTCGTCAAGAAAGAGGGAGGCATAGTCAATGCCGCAGCCACAGCTACATATGTAGTGAATCCGGCAGCCGATGTAACCAACTCATTCTCAAAATACTTATTAACACCGGAAAGTGGATCCACAGTGAAAGAAATCGAGATGATCCAGCTTACCTTCGAGAACTTCGACACGTACGATGCTTTCTATAATTCTGTCGAGGGTAAGGAGATTTCATTCACAAACGGCTCAACAGACTACAAAGCATATGCATCACAAGATTGGGGATATGAAGAAGGCAAACGCTTCAATATCTTTCCGATGGATGCTCAGGAAAATCCTGTGACAATCACCGAGACAGGTGAATGGTATCTCTACATCCAGGAAGGAGCCTTCAGCTACAATGGAGAGGAGAGTCCTGAAATCATGGCATCTTTTATTGTTGGAGACGGCAGTTCTTCAAGCCTTGATAATTACGTATTCTCACCCGCATCCGGAGAAACTGTCGGGAAATTATCTTCTATCATGATGACATTCCCCGAATTCAAGATATTTGATGAACTCTACCGTGCTGATGACTCAGAAAATGCAACGATCACCAACGGTACAAAAACATATACAGTTAACATCTCTCCAAATTACGACAACTATACTGGTGAGAATTCTCCTAAAGAATTCGATTTGACGTTCGTTGATGGCAATGAAGAGAAAGTAATCACTGAAGACGGCACATGGACTCTTTCTATCCCTGCCGGCTATTTTGAGACAGCAGGGGCGAAAAGCAATCTGATTACCGCCACATACACAATTGATTCTTCAATCAAAACTGAAATAAAATGGACTGCCGATCCTGCCAACGGCGGGACTTCGGAATTCCCGGCAGGACAGGTTCTGACAGTCACATTCACTTTTGATAATGCCAAATCCGTTTCCTATGATCAAGCTAATGATGAGGAAGTTGCAGGCATACGCGTTTCATATAATGGAACTACTGTTAAGGAAGTTGCCAAGGCACTCGGCACAGAAGACGCAAACAATGGTTGGCAGCTATATCAAAATTATGGTGACAACTGCGCTATATTGCGTCTGAACTATCAAATATTCAACAACACTCCAGGCATACTTGCAATAGAAATCGACGAAGGACGCTTCACTATTGACGGAATGCCCTCACCGGCAATCAACTATACATGCACATTCGGTGAGTATAAGGAATATACATACAATATTCTTCCTTCTTCAGATGATGCTCAGACAGATCTCCGCGTCTTCACAATCTCCTTCCCTGAGGCTAAAACCGCAACACTCAACGAGTCTCTCTTCTACGCTACATTCGGTAATGCAGCATGGACATGCCCCGGTAATCCGACTGTAGAAGAAGTTACAGGCGCCGCTGTTCCCACATTCACAATAACATTCTCCGACAATCCCCAGAAACCAGGCACATATACCCTGATGATTGACGAAGGTTCATTCCTTCTTGATGGCAAACAGCCGAGCAAACTTATCAAGGAGAACTATTCCTTCATAAAGAATGATCCTGTCGACTGGACATGGACGCCCTCTCCGGATGGAGATCTCGTAATCGAAAGCTGGGGTATATTCCCTTCTTTCAAATTTACTGACAACGAAAACCTGAGCGCTCTTTATGCATTCTACAATGGCTCAACCGTTGTACTCAATGGCGAGACTCTTACCTCTGATCAATATAAAGCAGGTGTAAGCTATGACAATAACGCCGTATTCTTTGAGATAACAGATACCAATATTCTCAAACCCGGCAAACTGACAATCACGATTCCCGCCGGAGGCATAGGTTTGAGAAATGAATACAATGAAGAGCCAATATCTCACACATGGAATGTAGTGGAAGCCAAGACATATACTTACGTCCTGACTCCTGATGCCAAAGAACCCGTAGCTTCCCTTGCCGAGATAACAATCTCATTCCCCGAGGCAAAGAAAGGCGAACTCTTCAATCTTGGATTCATCTCATTCAAGGATAAGAATTACAACTGGCTGCAGTGCAAATCTGCAGAACCCGTTGCCGATGCTGAATGCGCAACATTCAAGATGGTATTCGATGTTACTAACGTTAAGGAAAATACTCCTTACACTCTGTCAATACGCAACGGAGCATTCACTCTTGATGGCTCTCAAGAATCTCCGGAAGTCAACGCAGTATATACCTACTCCAAGACTACAGGCATAATGGGCATTGCAGCTGATGCAGATGGCAAATATACGGTAGTTGACATCAACGGACGCATCATCCTTAATCGCGTGGATGCTTCAGAACTAAGGAACCTTGCAAAAGGAATCTATATCATCAACGGTAAGAAACAAATCATAAAGTAATTGAATCTCAGTTTTAATGAAAAAGTTATTCATTCTTTCAGCAATCGGGTGCATGGCACTCGGACTGAATGCTAAACCGATAACCCCTGCCGAGGCGCTCAACCGTCTCGGTGGGGCAACCCACAAAGCTGCTGCAGTGAAGGGGAAATCTACCCCGAAGTTGGCGCACACCGCGAGGACAAAGGGTGGAAATCCCGCTGTATATATCTTCAACCGCGGCGATAACGGAGGTTATCTCGTATTGAGCGCGGACGACATCGCATATCCGATGCTCGGATATTCCGACAGCGGCTCTTTCAACGCTGATAATATGCCTCCCCAGATGGAGTGGTGGCTGTCGGAATATGCCCGCCAGATAGAATATGCCGCAGGCAAGGAGGAGTCATCTCTGATGGCTTCATACCGAGAGGGAACCCGCGCGCAGCGTGAAGCTATCGCGCCGATGATCAAGACGAAATGGGACCAGGGTGAACCCTACAACAACTCATGCCCGAAGATTGGCGCCAACAGAGGATACACGGGTTGCGTTGCCACAGCGATGGCGCAGGTGATGAACTACTGGCAATATCCCGAGGTTGGTCAGGGCAAGATAACATACACCAGCGAGAGCCTCAGCAAGAAACTCACCTTGGATTTCTCAAAACAGAAATTCGACTGGGCGAACATGTGCGACACATACCTCAACGGTCAATATACCGAAGCTGAGGCAAACGCTGTGGCATATCTGATGAAAGCTGCCGGCTTCGCAGTGAAGATGGATTATTCTGCAGATTCCTCCGGTGCGCTTGCAATGAACATCGGCAACGCGCTTACGAAATATTTCAAATACGACGGCAATATCGACTATCAGCTTCGTCTTTATTACAATGCTACGGAATGGGAGGAGATGATCTATAACAACCTTAAGAACGTAGGTCCAATCCTTTACGGTGGCGGATCAATGATCGGTGGTGGTCACTCTTTCATCTGCGATGGATACGACGGTGAGGGTCTGTTCCATTTCAACTGGGGATGGAGCGGAATGTCTGACGGATATTTCTCACTCGATGCCCTTAATCCCGGAGCTCTCGGAGCCGGCGGTGGCGGCGGTGGCGGCTACAACTTCACACAGGATGCGGTGCTCGGCATTCAGCCTCCTACCGGCAAACCGGTTGTGGAGCGTCCAACCATACTCACCCAGATGGGCTCACTTGCTGCTGAAGTGAAAAACGATTCCATAAAGTTTGATCTTTTCGGTGAGGATTCGGCAATGTGGGTGAACTACAACCCCACAACTCTTAAGATGAAGATAGGAACCATTATCGAACCTCAGGGCACAACACCGGGCAGCACTACATATCAGGAGATGAGCTCAATCCTGTTTGACCTGCAGGCTGGATATGGAACCAATCCCAAGATGATGAAAGACGGCGGCATACCGCTGTCTGCACTCAGCGGTCTCGCCGATGGAACATATAAGATTACGGCAGCGACAACATTGGTTGATGAGGAGCCTCAGACCTGGACACCTGTGAAACCTTCTTATGGCTATTTCAACTATGTTGTGTTGAAGAAACAGGGCTCCACATTCACCGTTGACAGTGAACCCATCGTGGTGCTTGACCTGCTTGACATACAGATCACAAACAAACTTTATTTCGGTGGACTCGCCAATGTATACATCAAAGTCAGCAACGACAGCGATCTCGAGTTGACCAAGGGATTCGCCCCTGCCTTCATCTATGTGGACAAAGAGAGTGGAAACAGCGGTCTCTTCTTCTTAGGCGAGAGCGTATTCGTGACTGTGCCACCACACTCACAGATTGAGAAGAAATGGGACACATCCCTCTATGCAATGCAGAACATCGGAGAGATTTCATCAGCCGTGGAATTTGAACTTGGTGTTTTCGATGAATCTACATACAATTTCTTCATATCCAATGATGGCAACCCCGTGACAATGTATCCGAATGCGGGAGCTCCGCAATTGCAGATGATCGGAACTGCCAAACTCGGTGGGGAACTGGTTCAGGAGACCCTACCTAACGGCAATCAGTCGAGCGTATACCTGATTGATGATCCGCTTGACATTGATGTATCGACTACGCTTAGACTAACCAAGGGTATCTTCTGCTACAATGCGCTTGCGTTCCTCACAAAGCCTGAGTTTATAGAGGGTGGAGAGCAGGTAGCTATCCTTGCCATGGCAGGTATGCCGATGTATATGGAATCTACCGGACTACGTCAGAAATTCGAGGCAACGCTCTCCTATCCGCTCATTGAGCCGGGTGAGTATTATGCCGTGATGATGGGTTACCAGTATGGTTCCAATTACGTTGGAATCTCAGGCACTCCGTCCTATTTCCGCCTCAAAGGCGGCTCATCAGCAGTTGAGGAGCTTCCGGCAGAGGAAGTTGAGGCTGGCGATGGCGAGATCTATAACCTTCAGGGCATGAGCCTCGGCAAAGATCTCGACAAACTTCCCGCCGGTCTATACATCCGCAACGGCAAGAAGATTCTGAAAAAATAGACTCACTCCTCAATCTTCTAACCTTAGACTATAATTTCATCAGAGAGGTGTCCTTCCGGACACCTCTTTGCTTTCTCATATATCACAGCATCACACGGTAAATTTTGAACAAATTTTTTAATGGTGTCCAGTAAAATATTAATCGCGCAGAGGCGCGAAGACGCAAAGGATTTATGCCGGTCAATCCGACGCTAAGGTCGTTACCACTCCTGCTGAGGCACAGAGACCGTCCGACCATGCTCAGCGCCTTTGCCTAAATCGCCACGCGATTCTCCGTGATCTTTATCACGGGGCTTGCCAACTCAAAACTTTGCGCCTTAGCGCCTCTGCGTGATTAAAAATTTTACCAGACAGCAATAAAAAGCGAAGCTCTTTATTGGTTTTAAGGGTTACAATGATTTGAGAAAATTTGATTTGAGGTATTGACAGAGAAATTGTAATTTTGCAGAAAATTTCATTTCTATCATGTGGATTCTGCTTGCTGTATGCTCCGCCATAGGACTCGGATTCTATGACATCATGAAGAAGCTGTCGGTGCGTGAAAACAACGTGCCCGTAGTCTTATTTCTCAACACGGTCTTCGGCACAATGCTTATGGCTCCGGTGATAATATCAGGTGTGCTCAACGGTGATCCGGGACTTGGAAATACCTTTACCGGTCATCTTCAGATCATACTTAAGGCTGTGATTGTGCTCAGCTCATGGATTCTCGGATATTTCGCCATAAAGCATCTTCCGCTTACCATACAGGGGCCGATCAATGCCTCCCGCCCTGTGCTGGTGCTTGTCGGGGCATTGATCATATTCGGCGAACGACTCAACATATGGCAATGGGCGGGTGTATCACTCGGTTTCCTCTCGCTTTTCATGATCAGCCGTATCGGAGCCACCGAGGGATTCTCATTCAAGAAAAGCCGATGGCTATGGATGTCGATAGGTGCCACGATGCTCGGTGCCGTCAGTGCCCTCTACGATAAATATCTCCTCACAAACTTCAAGCCCCTTGAAGTGCAGGCATGGTATTCGCTATACCAGATGGTGATCATGGGGGCGATATTGGCTGTGCTCTTCCGTAGCGGCCATGCTGGCGGAAAATTCAAGTGGCGCTGGTCGATATTAGGGATATCTCTTTTTCTAACAGCAGCCGATATCGCCTATTTCTACTCTTTGTCGCTCCCCGGCTCCATGATTGCCGTTGTCTCGATGATTAGACGGGGAAGCGTCCTTGTATCCTTCATCTATGGAGTGATTGTCCTTCACGAGAAGCATGTCGGCAAGAAACTAATAGACCTCGCGATCCTGCTTGTCAGCCTTCTGCTCCTCATAATAGGCTCCAACCTTTGATAAAAACGAATTCCTGTTTCCTCATGTCTTGATGTAGGATATGTCGCGGAATTTTAGTATTTTTGCCAAAGCGTTGGCAGGATGGGCCGACTATTAAGTTTTCTCAAAAAAGTAAACATATGTCAGTGATAAGTGGTGAGAATATTCTGCTTGTAGGCTCTGTACTCCTCATCGCGGGAGTGCTCATCGGCAAATCAAGCTACCGCACAGGACTCCCCCTGCTGCTGGTGTTCCTGATAGTCGGGATGCTTTTCGGCACCGACGGGTTGGGGCTGCAATTCAGCAACATGCACGATGCCCAGTTCATCGGTATGATTGCCCTTTGCATCATACTCTTTTCCGGCGGCATGTCGACAAGCGTATCATCCATCCGCCCTATACTGACTCCGGGAATCGTGCTCTCCACTGTCGGAGTGCTTTTGACATCGCTCATCACCGGATTGTTTATCTTCTGGCTCTCCGGGATGCCTTGGACAAATATCCATTTCGCATTGATACCCTCTCTGCTGCTTGCCTCCACCATGTCATCCACCGACTCGGCTTCTGTTTTCGGCATCCTCGGTTCGCAGAAAGTCGGACTGAAGAATAATCTCCGTCCTCTCCTTGAGCTGGAGAGCGGTTCCAACGACCCGATGGCATACATGCTGACCATCATACTGATCGAGGCTATCGTAATGGGCAGCTCTCTCTCCGCCGGTATGCTTGTGAGCCAGCTTCTCCTTCAGTTCGGCATAGGCGGTGCTCTCGGACTCGGAATAGGGTTCTTCGCCAAATGGCTCTCCGGATTATATCGCAGGATCGGGAGCAAAAGTTCTCCGGAGGATGCCGGCCAAGCCACTGCCATGCTCTCCATTCTGATAATCGGCATTATATTCCTTACCTATACGCTCACAACAGCCCTGCAGGGTAACGGGTATCTTGCGGTGTATATATGCGGCATAGTGCTCGGAAACACCTCAATCCCCTACCATAAGAGCATATCCAGATTCATGAACGGCCTTACCTGGCTCGCACAGATCGTTGTCTTCCTGATGCTGGGATTGCTTGTGAATCCGCACGAGATGCTGTCGGTGGCTGCTGTGTCCTTCCTTATCGGTGCATTCATGATCATCGTGGGGCGTCCGCTGAGTGTATTCCTGTGTCTTGCACCCTTCCGCAAGATCAATCTAAAGACCAAGACATTCATCTCATGGGTAGGATTGCGGGGAGCCGTGCCTATCATCTTCGCTACCTATCCTGTTGTGGCTGAAGTGCCCGGTGCATCCCAGATATTCAATATCGTGTTCTTTGTAACTCTACTGTCGCTGATAGTGCAAGGCACTTCAGTAATAGCCGCAGCCCGCAAGCTCGACCTGACAGAAACCGACGACACGGGTGAACATGATTTCGGCGTTGAGCTTGCCGATGAGCATCCTACCTCGCTACATACCATAGTGCTCACCGCCTCACATCTTGAGCAAGGCAACACACTCAGCAGCATCAGTCTGCCGGAAGGTTCACTGGTAATGATGATTCATCGCGACGGGCAGTATATCGTGCCCAACGGCAAGAGAATTCTTAAAGAGGGCGATAAGCTGCTTATCATCCGCGACTCCGCCACATAAGACCCCATTTCATAAAAAAAATAGCGGTCGCTGGGGTCTCTGCTATTTTGCAAGCATACGAGGATTGATGAGATGCCGCTCGATCAGCTCTCGTGCGTTCTCAGTCTGGCGTGATGAAATAAAATCCACCATCTCGCGATGCTCGGTGCGGGTGCGCGCTTCAGAGCCACGGCATAGCCTCCACCGCTCATAATATCTGAGCGTGTCCGGAATTATGGAAAGCAGCATGGAATGTATCACCGGATTATGCGCCCCTTTCGAAATGGTAAGATGGAAATTGAAGTCAGTTTCCTGACGGCGGTCGGTATTCAGATTCTTCTCATATTCAGCGAAAGCCGCCACAATATCATCCATATCCTGCTCCGTATGGTTGAGGGCGCAAAGACGCAACGCCTCCGCTTCCAGAAGCACCCTTACCGACATCAGAGACTCAAAATCGTAACTTCCGATGTTGATGGCATTGTTGATGAGCATGTCGAGCTGCTGCTTGGAGAAAGAGGAGATGAATGTTCCGCTCTGTGGCAATGTCGTGACAATGCCGTACAGCTCAAGCTTCTGGATTGACTGCCTCACTACATTACGGCTCACACCGAGCATCTCCGCAAGCTTTCTCTCCGCCGGCAAGCGATCGCCGGGGAGTAACTCATGATTCTCGATAGCTGTCTGCACATATTTAATGACGTTTTCTGTATCCGCCTGCTTCATGGTCTCGGTTATTATCTTGGAAGTTGTTTGCAAAATTAGCCATTATTTAACTAAGTAGCAAATAAATTTACTGTTAGAGAGCTGTTCTTATGAAGTATGGATTTTTTTGAGTAATTTTGCAGTCTGAAAAGAAAAGACATACAAGACTATAATGATACAGACCAACAACCTATGCATGCAGTTTGGCAAACGCGTGCTCTTCCAGGATGTGAACCTCACGTTCAACCGCGGCAACTGCTATGGTATAATCGGTGCGAATGGCGCCGGCAAATCCACATTGATGAAAATTCTTTCTGGCGAAGTGTCACCGACACACGGATCCGTAACCTTCGGTCCCGGCGAACGCCTCTCAGTGCTCTCGCAGGATCACTTCGCCTTCGATGAATGCACGGTGATCGAGACTGTGCTCCGAGGACATACCGTCCTGTGGGAGATAATGCAGGAGAAAGATGCCATCTATGCGAAACCTGATTTTTCAGATGAGGATGGTATAAAGGCAGCTGAACTCGAAGAAAAATTCGCGGAACTCGAGGGCTGGAACGCTGAAAGCGATGCTGCCGCCCTACTCTCGGGACTCGGCATAAAGGAGGACAGGCATTACATGCTCATGAAGGATATGAGCGCCAACGAAAAGGTGCGTGTGCTTCTCGCCAAGGCTCTTTTCGGAAATCCCGACAACCTGCTCCTCGACGAGCCTACCAATGACCTTGACCTTGAGACTGTGTCATGGCTTGAGAATTATCTGGCCAATTTCGAGAATACGGTGCTTGTGGTGAGCCACGACCGCCACTTCCTGAATGCCGTCTCCACTCATACACTCGACATCGACTATAATAAGATCTCCCTCTTCGCCGGAAACTATGATTTCTGGTATCAGTCATCACAGCTTGCCCTTCGCCAGCAACAGGCTGCCAATAAGAAGGCTGAGGAGAAACGCAAGGAGCTTCTCGAGTTCATCCAACGCTTCAGCGCCAATGTGGCAAAGAGCAAACAGACCACAAGCCGCAAGAAGATGCTCGAAAAACTTAATGTGGAGGAGATCCAGCCATCTTCACGCCGCTATCCGGGCATAATCTTCACCCCCAACCGCGAGGTGGGCAACAAGATCTTAGAGGTTAAAGGTCTGAAGGCGACAATCGATGGAGAAGTGCTCTTCGATGATGTGAATTTCCAGATCGAGAAAGGCGACAAGGTTGCATTCCTGAGCCGCGACCCGCGTGCCATGACCGCTCTGTTTGAGATCATCAATGGCAACAGACAGGCTGACGCCGGCGATTACGACTGGGGACAGACAATCACAACAGCATATCTTCCTCTTGACAACGGCTCTTTCTTCGAGTCAGATCTTAACCTTGTAGACTGGCTTTGCCAATATAGCAATGATTCTTCCGAGATATATCTCAAGGGATTCCTCGGCAAGATGCTCTTCAGCGGCGAAGAGGTGCTTAAGAAAGCGAGCGTGCTTTCCGGAGGCGAGAAGATACGTTGCATGATCGCGCGCATGATGCTCACCGACGCCAACACCCTCGTGCTCGACTCCCCCACCAACCACCTTGACCTTGAATCGATCCAGGCGTTCAACAACACGCTTCAGAATTTCAAGGGCGTTGTGATGATGTCGAGCCATGACCACGAATTCATCCAGACCGTCTGCAACCGCATAATCGAGCTTACCCCCAACGGCATCATCGACAAGATGATGGACTACGACGACTACATCATCGATGAAAAAGTCGCCGCCGCCCGCGAGCGCCTCTACAACTCATGACAAGATAAACTATCGTATAAAAACGGCACATGAAGATATTTTCATGTGCTTTTTTTGTTATAGATAAAAATGAATCTTTTTGAAACCGCTATGAAACATCTATATCTTATATCTGCTTTGTGCGTTATGGCTGCCGGATGCAGCGACAGTAACGATGAAAAGCTACCCGAATTATCAGAGAAGACATATTCCGGACTCACAGAACTTGGAATCAACTATGATGGCGCCCCGATAGTTGGCAAGACTCTGACTGTAACGCCATCAGGATCGGAAGCCTCGTTCACTTTCGATTCAGAAGTTGATCTCTCCGCCCTGTCGGATGCACTGAAGGGGCTACCTCCCGTTGCTGGTCCGGGGGTGATGCCGGGATCTCCGGTGCTTACCATCCCCGTGTCTTTGAAGCCGGATGGAGGACAATACTCCTTCTCGGGAACCGGTTCCACTGATTTTGCGACTTACGCATATTCCGGTACCCTGACAGATGGGAAAGTGCAGATGGATTTCAGCAATGTCAAGCTGAAAGACACCCGTCTGGCGGGGAAGGTATGGAAGCCGGCTCCCATTAACAGCAGCGCGACGGATTATTCGTCACCTTTACATATAGTCTGGGAGACTTCACAGCCCGGATTGTTGGAGAATTTCGACGGAAGTATTCAGGATGCACTGCGTCTTGTGGCAAATCTGCCATTCATACCTGCATATGGCGGCACCGCATATATGTCTCCGGCACAGGTGATAGCCAACGGGCTCAAGACTATCTGCTTCAATGCAGACGGTAATCTGGTTGTGACATATCTGCAGTCGGCAAACGGTGCGGCGCAGTTCGCGCAGGCTCCCCTCTGCATGATCCAGTATCTTCCGCTCACAGAGTCGATGATGAAACTTTTCATCAATCCCACAGACCTGATGTCGGTGATAGTGATGAACAACACCAACAAACCGGATATTCCGGAACATCCGTTTGGCGCACCCTCCCGCCGTCTGAGCCGTGCTGACAACAACGCCTCGCTCCCGGCAGACAAAGTTATAGCTATAATGCAGAAAATGGCTCCAATGCTCAGCGAGGGGTTCCCGATGGCATATACGGAGACTGCCGACAAGTTCGATCTCTTCATCCCGTCGGAAGTCCTTCTTCCACTGGTCAAGGATGTGGTGGCTCCACTTCTCGCTGATCCTGTCGTGCAGGCGATGATAATTGAGAAACTTGAAGGCTCGGCGTCGTTGCAACCTTACCTTCCGATCGTCAAGGGTATGCTCGTGGCTCTCCCACTTATTCTTGAGACCACAACCCGCGCAGAGATAGGTTTCTCTTTTGTTAAATAGGTTTCAGGATTATTCCAGCTCCATGAGTTCGAGGAGACGTAGCTCCGCTTCGTCGAGGCGGGCTATGACTTCTCCGATACGGTTGCCGGAGGCGATTATCTCGTCATTGGTTAGAGTTCCGGATGAGAGAGCCGTCTCAAGCGTCTTGCGCTCTTCCGTCAGCTCCTCCACCTCCTTTTCAAGAGCCTCCATCTCCCGCTTCTCTTTAAAAGAGAGCTTGCGTTTCTCCGAGGGTGCCTTCCATGAATTCTTAGCCTGTGGCTCTTTAGCCGCGGCTTCGGCAGCACGTTTCTCCTTCTCCTCTTCCGCCACACAATGGCGATAGGTGGAGTAATCTCCGGGGAAATCGCGAACTTCTCCATCACCTTTGAAGACAAACAGATGATCCACGATACGGTCGAGGAAGAAACGGTCGTGGCTAACCACAATCACGCAACCTTTGAAATTTACCAGATAATCCTCCAGTACAGCCAACGTCATGATGTCAAGGTCGTTGGTTGGCTCATCAAGTATCAGGAAGTTGGGATTGCGCATCAGCACGGTTGCGAGATATAGCCTGCGTCTCTCTCCTCCGCTCAACTTATGGATATATTTCTGCTGCGTCTCGGGAGTAAAGAGGAAATGTGACAGGAACTGCGATGCCGAGAGACGTGTCTTGTCGTCGATCCGCACCTCCTCCGCTATCTCGCGGACAGCATCTATCACCTTCTTCTTCTCATCAAAATCCGTCATTCCTTCCTGGCTGTAATACCCCCAACGGACAGTCTCGCCTATGTCGAAATGGCCGCTGTCAGGCTGCAGAATTCCGAGAAGCAGCTTGATGAATGTTGATTTTCCGGCACCGTTGTCACCAACGATGCCCACTTTCTCATAGCGGGCGAAGGTGTAGCTCCATCCATTGAGAATACGCGTGTCGCCGAATGCTTTCTTCACATCCTTAGCCTCGAATATCTTGGATCCGATATAGGAAGACTTCACATTGAGCGCTACATTCTTTTCGGTAAGATTCACGCGGCTCTTCTTCTCCAGCTCATGAAAATTATCGATACGGTATTTGGCTTTTGAGCCACGCGCCTGTGGTTGGCGTCGCATCCATTCCAGCTCGGTGCGGAGCAGGTTCTTCACCTTGGCAAGCTCGGCGGATAGATTCTGATGACGCTCGTCGCGCTTGCGCAGATAATAGTCGTAATTACCTTCATAAGTATAGACATGACAGCGGTCGATCTCTATGATCTTATTGCACACCTTGTCAAGGAAATAACGGTCGTGTGTCACCATCAGCAACGTCACCCTCTGCCGCGAAAGATACCCTTCGAGCCATTCTATCATGTCTATGTCAAGATGATTGGTAGGCTCATCAAGTATGAGCATATCCGGATGAGACAGAAGGACACGCGCCAATGCCACACGTTTTATCTGACCGCCAGACATCTTGCCAAGCTGTGTGTCGTAGCCGGTGATCCGGAACTGCGTGAGCATCTGCCGGGCGAGATCGATGCCGTTACCCTCCTCATTGTCCCTGACATCAAGAGAGGCATACTCGAGAGCTGTCATCTCCGGGTCGAATGGTGGTAGCTGCTCCAGATAGCCAACCCTTATGCCGTTACGGTAGGTGACGCTGCCGGAGTCATAGTCCTCTCTTCCCGCAAGGATATTGAGAAACGTGGTCTTGCCCGCACCGTTCTGGGCAACGATACCGATTTTATCGCCCTGAAACACGCCCAGCGACACATCCTCAAAGAGGATGCGGTCGCCAAACGATTTTGTCAACTGGTCTATCTGAAGGTAAATCAATTCCTGAAGATTTGGTTAGATTGCAGCTATCACTTCGATCTCAACAAGCGCTTTCTTGGGGAGCTCCTTCACCGCAAACGCGCAGCGTGCAGGATATACAGCCTTGAACTCCTCTGCATATACCTCATTCATCGGTGCGAAATACTCCATATCAGCGAGGAATACTGTTGTCTTTACCACATTGTCGAGAGTGGCGCCTGCCTCAGCGAGGATAGCCTTGATGTTATTGATCGACTCACGGGTCTGAGCTTTGATATCAGCGGGCATCTCGCCGGTAGCGGCATTGATGGGGAGCTGACCGGATACAAAGATGAGATTGCCGGCCTGCACTGCCTGGCTGTAAGGACCGATAGCTCCGGGAGCCTTTGTTGTCTTGATTTCTTTCTTCATGGCGAAAAATTTTATTTAGTTTATTTTAGTTAGGAATTAGGAGTTTTTTTAGAGTCAAACCAACTCCTAATTCCTAACTCCTAATTCCTAACTCCTAATTCCTAACTAAAAAAGGACAGC
>OFFM01001270.1_pt1 | contig 14530 bp, 12 predicted proteins | sample 1521401 | NCBI WGS metagenome assembly OFFM01 (sample SAMEA3504118, study PRJEB24116) | mouse gut metagenome | biome: mouse gut; feature: mouse-associated habitat; material: faeces | place: Denmark | collected 2011
TACCCCTTAAATGGAGGCGCGACAACTAATATCAATACTTACTCTGAACAGAGCCATTTTGAATTAGCCTAACTGAATTTTCTTCCAAACGTGCCGGATGGAAGGAACAGCCGGCGTCTTGCTCCGATCATCGTAAGAGGTATGAAGCAGCTGATGCGCTTTGTGAGAGTTCGGTTCTCCCAAATAATCGTCATAAAGCTCTTTGACCATCGGATTATTGTGAGACTGACGCACAGGACTGTTTTCGTCGGCTCGCTCCAGCACTTCGAAACGTTTTGATGTCGCATTCAAATAATTGCCTCGGCTGCGAATCGTGCCGCCGCCGTTGACACAGCCGCCCGGACAAGTCATTACTTCAATGAAGTTGTAAGGGCACGTACCCGCTGCAACCTCGTCGCAAATTTTATTGGCATTAGCGAGTCCGTACACCACGGCGATCTTCAGCTTCACTCCTCCTTCTTCCATTTCCGCTTCTTTATATACGTTCGGATGAGTAGAAGGCTTGAAAGGCACGTTGTTAACTTCTTTACCTGTCAGAACATGATAAAGCGTTCTCGACGCAGCCTCGGCTACACCGCCGCTCTTTCCGAAAATCACGCCGGCGCCCGAGCCTCGGCTCATAAAGGGTGTATCAAATTCACCATCTTCGATCTCTTTCAGATCTATCCCACGGCTCTTAAAGAGTCTTGCCAATTCGCGGACGGTTAAAACCAGGTCCGTGTCCGGCACGCCGTCTTTGGCCAACTGTGGGCGTCCTGCCTCGATCTTCTTTGCTGTGCACGGCATGATGGAAATCATACGGATCTTTGAAGGCTCGGCGCCGATTTTTTCCGGTAGCCACGTCTTGGCAAGAGAACTGAGCACAGCCTGCGGAGAGCGAGTGGTGGAAAGATGGTCCAGCATTTCAGGACGATGCTGTTCAACAAAACTCACCCAGCCGGGGCAGCAGGAAGTAAACATCGGCATCACTGAGTGCTTATCTTTGATTCGATTAAGCAGCTCGGTACCTTCTTCCATGATCACAACATCAGCTGAGAAGTTGGTATCAAGAACATAGTTGGCACCCATCATCTTCAGCCCGGCAATGATGCGTTTTTCAACATTAGTTCCGGAAAGCGTTCCGAATGCATCGCCTAGTGTTGCGCGAACGGAAGGTGCAAATTGAACGACGGAAATAACACTTTCGTCTTCAAGAATTTCTCGGGCCTTATCCACATTATCTGTCGACATTAAGGCCCCTGTGGGACAGACCATAATGCACTGTCCGCAGCGAACACATTTAGTGGAATCCACCCAATCTTTGGTACCGTTTAGGCATACGCCGGCTTTCGTTCCGATTTCATCAATACGAAGCGCGCCGATGCCTTGGATCTTATTGCATACCTCCACACAGCGCATACAGCGGACACACTTATTAACATCGAGCTCGATCGCTGGATCGGTATGGTCAACCTTACGTTCTGCAATAAATTTACCGGTAAACGGCGCCTTCTGTACTCCTAAGTTGCGAGCAAGCTGAAGAAGTTCACAATTTCCGTAACGACCGCAGGTCACACAATCCATGTCGTGATCTGCGAAGATCAAGGCTACCTGAGTTCGCTGCATTTTTTTGACCTGAGAGGAAATGGTGTCCACTTCCATTCCGTCCTCCAAAGGTGTCTTGCAGCTGGTGAGCGTAAGTTCCTGACCGTCGGCCCTTTTTACACGGACAATACAAACCGCGCACGTCCCGGGTGTATGACAAAGCGGTTTAAAAGCACAAAGCGTCGGGATAAAGAACCCCATCTGTCTGGCCGCTTCTAAAATTGTAATTTCTTGATCAAAATCAAAAGGTTTGTTGTTGATATAGGCTCTCATTTCTATTCTCCTTTTTCTTATTGAGCCTTTTGGTTAAAACCGGGAATCGGCAGTTGGGTCACAACGCCGAAAAGGCGGTAGCAGCGCATGCAGCGTTCGGCTTCTTTCTTGGCTTCTTCTGAAGTTAAACCGAGTTCGACTTCTTCAAAGTTATGGGCGCGAATTTCGGGCGCCAGTTCCGGCATCTGCTGACGATCCTGATGAATGGTCGGAAGAACGGGTTCAGTCTCCTCAAGAAGATTGCATTTCTTAATCATCTGAGTCATGCGTGATCGCGGTTCAAAACCGACGGAACCTCGGGTTAGATATTCATGAATAGATTCGGCAGCTGTTTGACCCTGAGCCATACCTCCGATCAGCGTGGTCGGTCCGGTGGCACAGTCTCCGCCCGCAAATACGCCGGGACGGCTTGTAGCCAATGATTCCGTCACGGAAATGTTGCCGCGCTTATCAAACAGAATTTTGTCTTTCTGTTCAAAAATACTTTGATCAATTCGCTGTCCGATAGCACTGATGACATTGGAGCAAGGAATGACAAATTCCGTACCCGGAATCTCGATAAGCTTTCTTCTGCCGTTGGCTTCAGGCGCGCCTTCGCGAAGTTTGATGCAGCGAAGTCCGGTAACTTTACCGTTTTCGAGCGCCAGTTCTTTTTGAGCTGTCAGGAAATGGAATTCGATGCCCTCTTCTTTAGCCGCCTTGATTTCCAAAGGATCTGCCGGAGCTTGAGCTTCAGTTCTTCGATATATGACATGAACTTTGCCGTCGGTCATACGCACAGCAGAGCGAGAACAGTCCATTGCAACGTTGCCGCCGCCGACAACCACAAAGTCTCCGGAGAAGGAAGGAGCCTCACCTTCTACGACGCCGCGTTCAACCTGAAGAAGAAAATCCAAGCCGTTGTAATAGCCTTCAATTTGTTCATTGTCCTCGGGGAATCCAAGTTTCATACCCTTGGCACAGCCGACCCCTATAAAAACAGCATTAAATCCCTCGTTAAAAAGGTCATCTAATATGAAGTCTTTCCCTAAACGCCTGCCGTAATGAAATTTACCGCCCAACTGCTCAATCGTATTGGCTTCAGCCAATAGAATATCTTTCGGCAAACGATACTGAGGGATACCGACTAAAGCCATCCCCCCGGCCTTTCGCTGTGCCTCAAACACTTCAACTTTGTAGCCTTTCAGCAGCAAATGATATGCGCATGTGAGTCCGGAGGGACCGGCGCCGATAATTGCGATTCTGGGAGAGAATTCGCTCGGTTCTGCGGCGGCACCTTCGAACATTTTGTCAACGGTGTACCCCAATGAGTCAGCGCAATAACGCTTCAGATTCTTGATGTCGACAGCTCCCTCCAGACGATTTCGTCTGCAAGCCTTTTCGCAAAGACGGACGCAGACTCGTCCGCAGGAGCCGACTAACGGGTAGTGACGAAGAACTACACCCGTAGCGTAATCCGTACGTCCTGCCTTTATGTAATCAATATAACGAGGCACGTTGACGTGCGCCGGGCAGGCTTCAATGCAGGGAGCCGTCATTACTTCATAGTCGCCCCATGGCATATCAGGAAGCGGGACGAGTTTTAGATCTTCGGGAAAAGCTTTGATCGCTTCAATTAAAGCTACCGGCGAAGTCTGACCCACCCCACAGAAACTCGTATTTCTCATCATGCGGGCGATATCGAGAAGATTTTCCCAATTAATCGGGTCTCCTCTCAATGCTTTTTCCAGCGCCTGAGAAATGATGATTGAGCCGCTTCGGCAAGGAGTACATTTACCGCAGGAATTGTCTTTTACCGTTGAATAGTATTTATTCATGGCAAAAAGCAAGTTTGCATGCGGGTGGAAAACTAAGAATCCCCGATGCGAGATAAACGTCATAACGGGGTTGCCATTATTGAACTGCAGAAGATTTTTAAGATCCAGACCCTCAGGTTCTTTGTAATCAGCAGTGCCGCGGTTGTCATAGACGACACTGTCCCACACGCCATAATGAAGCCGCATATTCTTTTCCTTGTTTTGAGAGCAATTGTTTTATCGTAATGAATTCCATTTTAGGCGAGCCACGACTTCATTTTTACATTTCAACATTTTTTACATGTTGTGAGCTGTCGAAGTTCCTCCTTCGTCCATTTCTTATTTATTGACTACGAATAGATGTACTACTTTGAGAAGATCACTGCAAAGATTTTCAGAATTGATCATTAGAATCTATTTGAAGTGAGGAGTTTTATGAAAGTCGGATTAGCACTTGGAAGCGGTTCAGCCCGCGGTTTTTCCCACATTGGCATTATTGATTGTTTGCTGGACCAGGGAATTGTTCCGGATGTTGTTGCAGGTACATCAATCGGAGCGATAGTGGGCGCCTGTTATGTCAGCGGACATTTAGAACGACTGCGAAAACAAGCCCTTGCTATTAACCGCTTAAATTGGACGACGTTTTTTAATCCGAGCTTTTCTATCGACGGGTGGATCAATTTGCATCAAATGCAGATGTTCCTCGTAAAGAGCGGCGTAGAACGGAAACAAAAATGCATTGAAGATTTAAAAACCCCTTTTGGAACCGTAACCTGTGATCTTATGAGCGGCAAAGAAATCTGGATTACAAAAGGTCCGGTTTTTGACTCCGTTTGGCCTTCAATGGCCATGCCGGGCGTCTTTCCGCCCGTTGAGGGGCCTGAAGGCCGGTGGTATATCGACGGCGGCATCGTCAACCCAGTCCCTGTCTCTTTATGCCGGGCTCTGGGAGCCGATGTTGTGATCGCGGTAAACCTTAATAACGACCTCCTGAGGCGGGTTGAAATTGAAAAACAGTCAAAAGGCTCCAACAGAAAAAACGAGCGAAGTCGCAAAAATTTTTGCCAAGGCCAAAAATCTGATTCCGTCGATCAAAAAGGAGACTGAGTCCGATAAACCTAAACCCCCGGATTTCTTTGAGACGATTTCCCGCTCTATTAATATTGCTCAGGACCGTATTACTAAAACCCGTCTCGCCGGCGATCCTCCCGAGATCATCCTTTGTCCGAAAGTCACCGACATAGGCTTATTAGAAACTTACCGTGCCGAAGAGGCTATTCGAGCCGGGTATAAATGCTGCGAAGCAAATATCGCTGCAATCAAGGACGCTATCGGTCACTAAAACGATACGTCTTAAGCCTTTTTGATATTGGCGGCAAGGTAAAGCATTCCAACCAAAACTGAACCGCCGATAATATTTCCTATCGTCACCGGAACCAGATTGCCCGCAACAAATGAATAAAAATCAGCTTTAAGTGCCGCAGCCTTCCCAGCTTCCGCTAAAGCGATGTAACGAGGATCAGTTCCAGTCAGGAGTCCGAGCGGGATAAAGAACATATTGGCAATGCAGTGCTCCATACCCAAGGCAACGAAAGCCATGGTCGGAAACCAAAGTGCGGCAATCTTTCCGATTGTTTCCGTTGAGGCGGCTGCAGCAAATACAGCTAAGCAAACCAGCCAGTTGCACCCGATTCCGCGAAGAAGCGCCTCTGTAAAACCTAATGAGCATTTAGCGTTAGCCAAATTCACGACGGCCGCTGCCCAAGGCATCGTCCCGCCGACACTCTCAAAAATCAGCCCCGAAAGATACGCAATAAAGAAAGCGACAAAAAGCGCTCCCGCAAAATTACCGAGCCAGGATGTCGCTAATGTAAAGACCGTCTGGCCGAAGGTAATCTTTTGTTTGGCTTGGGCTGTCGTCAGCGTCATGCAGCTGCCGGTAAACAAATCCGCACCGCAAAGCACCACGAGCATCAGTCCGAGCGGGAACACAGCGCCGAAAATCAGCTTAGACATTCCGCCCCACTGCTCCCAAGGCAGTGCAAGCCCGATGCGAATTGCCAGGAAACCGCCGATCGCAATATACATACCCGCAAGCAGTGTGTTCGCTGCTCGGGCAATCCAGCATTGATTGGCTTTGGAGACACCCATGCTCACGGTGGCATTCAGGATTTCTTGTGAAGTAAGTGTGGCCATAATCTATGGAAAAAAAGAGGTCGGAAATTGAGCAAAATTCTAAGTGAAAAATTTCGCCTTTTTGAAAAAGCGAACTGACTAAAAAGAGGATTTCAGTCGATCCTTTCTTATAATTTCCCGTACACTTATATCAAGTATGTTTCATTAAGAAAATAATTATGAAAAAATTTCAATTGGCTGCTGTCATCGCTGCTGCCGGCATGGTGATCGGATCAGCTTATGCGGCTAGTCTCGACGCACCGGTTCCCCCTTCTTTCAACGATGCTCCTGACAACATTCAGAGACCGTCAAAGAGCGGTGAAACGATTGAGGAAAAAGTCACGAACTTAAACCAGAAAAACCAGGATATTGTTAATTCCAAAGCCGGTAAAAAAGACACCAAGGCTGAGGAAGCTCAGTCTAAGAAAGACCTAAAAGCCGCCCAAAAACGCTCTAAAGACCCTTCCTTGTGGCCGAAGACTAAAATTGAAGAAACGGTGGACAACCACAATCAGGTCACTGAAGTGAAAGTCACTCCCATGTCCACTCAGGTTCCTTACGTCATGACTCGTGAGGCGCCGAGCAACAAGACGGGCGGAAGCGGCCCCGGCACCGGAAGCGATAACACGATGAGCGTTCCCAAATTCATTAACTTCGGATTCTAATCAGAGCATCAAAACACAAAATGGCCGTATTTACTGAGATTTCTAAGGCTCAGCTCGGTGAACTATTGTCTCATTACGACATCGGGCAGGCTCAATCCTTAAAAGGCATAGCCAGCGGTATTGAAAACAGTAACTTTTACTTAGACACCGATAAAGGTAAGTACGTTCTTACGATTTTCGAACGTCTGAACAAAGATCAGCTTCCGTACTATCTTGAACTGACCAGTCATCTCGGTAAAAAATGCCTTGCAGTAAGTTACCCCATTCCGCGCAAAGATGGCGGCTTGCTTTCCGAAATCAACGGCAAGCCATGCTCCATTGCTCCCTGCCTCAGCGGAACTTACGTAGAAAAACCTTCTGCCAAGGCTTGCCGTGAAATGGGAGAGATGCTTGCCAAGATGCATAACGCCGTTGAGGACTTTCCGCTTTCGCAGGAAAACACCAAAGGCTCGGCATTTTGGCTCTCTTCCATGCCTCTGCTTAAACCTTACATTCCCGAGCGTCTCTATCAGATGCTCGAAAAGGAAGTAAATCATCAGCTTGAACTTCAAAGGTCTCCTGAGTACCAAGCTTTGCCCTCCGGCGCCGTACATGCCGACTTATTCCGCAATAACGCTTTGATCAGCGTTGACGGTAATGTCGAGTCTCTGGCCGGTGTCATTGACTTTTATTTTGCCTGCAATGCACCGTTCCTCTATGACCTTGCCGTCACATTAAATGACTGGACGATTGATTTAGAGACCGGAGAATTCGAACCCGATCGTGCTCAGGCTATGCTTGAGGGATACAACAGCGTCCGTCCTTTAACCGAAGAAGACCACAAGCTTTGGCAGGACATTCTCTCGGCTGCGGCCCTTCGATTTTGGGTTTCACGACTTTACGATTACTATATGCCGAGACCTGCGTCGCTTCTCACCCCGCATGATCCGGCGCATTTCGAACGTATTCTTAAACTTCGCCGCGAATCCGCGCCTGAAGATTTACCTTGGATCTAAACCTTACCTTTTATGGAAAATTATCACCTTCCTTTTAAAACGGGAATGGACTGGCTGCGAGGCGCATGTGTTGTTGTCAAACGTGCGCCCGCAACTGTTTTCGGCATTCTCGGCTGTTACGTACTGGCTTTATTCGTCGCCAACCTGCCGTCTGAACTTCTCGGCTTGTCCTGGCTCGGCGCGATCCTGAGCTCTCTGGTGACACCTTTCGGAGCCTTGGCTTTTGCCGCCTGCGGCAGAGAGCTGGCTAGAGGCTCCCGTCCGACACTCTTCTCCTGCTTCGGTGAAGGCTGGAACGACATGGAGACACGCAACAAGCTGATTTTATTGGGCCTGATTTACGGACTTTGCGTCATCGTTATCGGCTTGATCGTCAGCTTGCTCACTTCCGGAGACATCGCTCAATGGAAAAATGTCCAAGGCCAGATTGATCCGCAGAACGTGCTCAGCCATATTCCTTGGCTGGGCTTCATCGTAGGCGCCGTCCTCTACGCTATGCTGCTGGGCATCACATGCTTCTCTCCGATGCTGATTGCCTGGAAAAAACAACCCATTGGCAAAGCTTTCTTCTTTAGCCTCGTGGTTTGCTTCAGAAACATCGGTGCGATTGTCTGCCTCGGCCTGCTGCTCTTCCTGCTGGCTTCCGGCGGCGCAGTTGCCTTCGGCGCTTTAGGCGATTTAGGCCAGATCTTGGTCATCTTGTGGGCACTTTTTGTCACAGGACTTTCCTACAGCGCTCTTTATCCGATGTGGCGCTCGATTTTCGAATCCGAGGTTCCGCCGCTTCGTTAATGATTCGTTGCACATTCCAGGGCCTGCATCCGCAGGCCCTTTTGCTTCTCGATTAAGCTATCGAAAACAAAAAATCATTTGGAGTAGAAATGCGTAACTTAATTCTTTGTCTTGCTCTCGGCGCAGCCGCCTCTTCCGCCTTTGCGCTGACTAATGAAGATCTGGCTGCCAATACCTGGATGCCGCTTGAAGAACAAACAGAATCTTCCTGCGACCTTCCGGCCATGATTGATTTCCATAAGGACGGTACGCTCTCTTCCGAACCCGGCTGCAACACTATGTCCGGCCGTTACAAGATCGGTGAGGACGGGAAGATTGAATTCACCGAAATGGCAATGACGCAGAGAATGTGCGCTAAAGAGTACATGGATCAGGAAATGCGTTTCACTGCCATGATCAATGATACGCACTTCATTAAAAAAGAAGACAAACAGCTGATCCTTCTCGATGCTGACAAGAAAGAAGTCGGCCGCTTGGTTCCCGAAAAAGCCAAAGCCTGCAACTAATTGATATTTCGGCGCTTTTTGCGCCTTCATCAAAAAACGCTCGGTTGATCCCGAGCGTTTTTTGTTAATGAGCGGCTTCCCAATTGCCTCCGACGCCGACTTCCGCGATCAGCGGAACATGGAGTTCGGTCACCGAGTCCATTATCTTCGGAAGGTTTTCCTTCACCAAGTCAACTTCGTCTTCCGGCACTTCCATGATCAGTTCGTCATGAATTTGAAGAATCAATTTACTCTTGAATCCCTTCTCTTCAATCCATTTTTGAACGGCAATCATGGAGAGCTTGATCAAGTCAGCCGCCGTGCCCTGCATCGGCGCGTTAATCGCAGCTCTTTCGGCGGCGGCACGACGAGCGCCGCCCGCATGGATCTCCGGAAGCCACAATCTTCTGCCGAAAGTCGTCTCAACATAACCCTGGCGATCGGCTAAAGCTCTCGTGCTGTCCATGTATTCATGAACGCCCGGGAATCGAGCAAAGAATTTATTGATGTAATTCTTCGCCTCGTCCCTCCCGATGCCGAGATTCTTTGCTAAGCCGAACGGGCTCATGCCGTACATCAAACCGAAGTTAATGACTTTGGCAATCCGACGGTCATTCGGTGTGACTTTGTCTTTTTCCTTACCGAATACTTCCGCAGCCGTTGCTCGGTGAATATCTTCATTGTTTTTGAACGCTTCGACCAAACGCTTGTCTGCGGACAAATGCGCCATGATTCGTAATTCGATCTGAGAATAGTCAGCGCTGATCAATTTGCAGCCGGGCGCGGCTATGAAGGCTTCACGAACTTTACGGCCTTCTTCTGTTCGAATCGGAATATTTTGAAGATTCGGATTCGTGGAAGACAAACGTCCTGTCACAGCGACCGCTTGTTCGAAGGTCGTGTGGACTCTTCCGTCTTTGGGATCGACCATCTTCGGAAGTTTTTCCGTATAAGTCGTCACGAGTTTTGTGATCGTGCGGTACTCCAAGGCGATCTTTGCCAAAGGATAATTTTCTGCGAGCTCAGAAAGAACCTCTTCGCTGGTGGAATAGTTTCCGGAAACCGTCTTCTTAGGCTTCGCTCCGTCAAGCACCACACCCATCTTGTCAAACAAGATTTCGCCGAGCTGCTTCGGACTCGATAATTTAAATTTCTCTCCGGCCGCTTCAAAGGCCTTCTCTTCTAATGTTTGAGCTTGGGCATTGAGCTGTACCGTTTGCTGATCCAAAAGCTTCGTATCAATCAGAACGCCGTTCTGCTCCATCTTAAAAAGAACATCGGATAACGGCATCTCGATATCTCGATAGATTTTCTCAAGCTTCGCGTCATCAGACAAAGCTTTCTTAAAGAGACGATTCAAGCGGCTGACAATAAAGACCCTTTCAGAAGCAAAGTCAGCAGCCTTTTCGACCGGAACTTTAGAAAAAGACAGTTTTTTAGCGCCCTTGCCCAACAGTTCTTCCTCGCCTCTTAGCTCATATTTAAGCCAATTGGCGGCGAGCTTTTCAATCGTATGAGAGCGGTGCGCCTCTAAAACATAGCTTTCCAGCATTACGTCATCGGAAACACCGGCGAGATTAATACCGACATTGGCGAAAACGTGTTTCATGTACTTGGTGTCATAACCGCATTTAATCGGTTTCTTATGTTCAAGCACCCTTCCGAAGATCTCTTTAAAAGTACCTAGAGTAAGACCTTGAGCTAAAAGAACATCGTTGTCGATCGGAACGTAACTCGTCTTGCCGTCCGTGGTTCCGAAAGCAACGCCGACCGGCATATATCCCTGCTGAGATGATCCGTCCGCTAAGACATAAAATTCAAAGCCGTCCTTGGTGACCAAATCTTCAAGATGTACGGCCAGCTCTTTAGCTTTTGCCTTATCAGTAATGATTTCAAGCGTTCTTTCGGTTTCGGATTCTTGTTCCTGAGAGAACAAATCCAAAGTATCGCCTTCAACAGGAGCAGCTCCGACCGCAGCTCTCTTTTGAGCCGTTGTTGAAGTTTCTAAAGGTTTGACTTCACCGGGTACATCCGTTTTCTTTAGTTCTTTAGCCCAGCTTCTGAATTCCAGCTTGTTGTAGTAATCCAAAAGTTCGGTGCGGTTCGGCGTCTTTAACTTCAAAGACTCTAAGGAAGGAACTTCTGCCGATAAGTCGGCATCAGTCTTGATCGTGACTAGCTGACGGGCAATCGGAAGAAAGCCCAAAGCCGAACGAAGATTTTCACCGATCTTGCCTTTCACTTTTTCTGCGTTTTCGATCACGCCGTCCACTGAGCCGAATTCAGTGATCCATTTAGCAGCGGTCTTTTCTCCGCACTTGGGAACGCCCGGAACGTTATCGATCTTATCGCCCATAAGGGCGAGGAAATCGATGATCTTTTCCGGAGGTACTCCGAACTTCTTCTCAACGCCCTCACTGTTTAGCCAGCTGTTGTCCTTGCCCATCGTATTCACAAGGAGAACATTGTCATTGACGAGCTGAGCAAAGTCTTTGTCACCGGTGGCGATAACGACATTGAAGCCCTCTTCTACGGCTTTTTTCGTCAATGTTCCAATGGTGTCATCGGCTTCTATTCCGGGAATCTGAAGGAAAGGAATGCCTTCTTTTTGAACACCCTCAAAAATCAGCGGTATTTGCACGGAAAGGTCTTCCGGCATCGGAGGACGATTGGCCTTGTACTCAGGATAGATATCCGAACGGAAAGTTTTTCCTTTCGGATCAACCACACACGCAACATAGTCCGTAGGTACATCCTTCATCAATACTCTGAGCATCGAGAGGAAGCCGCGAATCGCATTCGTGGGCGTGCCGGTCGATGTCGATAAAGGAGGCAGCGCGTGGTAAGCACGAAAAATAAAGTTTGAACCGTCAATAAGAAGAAGCGTTTTTTTCAAGATAAGGTCCTTTTCCCTAACTACAACGGGTGCACCGAATATAAGTTGAAAGAGTACCAAAGGATGGCCCACTTGGTACGAAATTCTGCCAATTATGGACAGTTATTCAGTTTGTGGGAACCGAGATCTTAAGCCACTAAAAGACATTAGCGATAAGGAAAATAATTGTTTAGAGAGGCTCATTTGAAAAAGTATTCCTTTGAGTCTCAGTATCTAAACTTGCCTACCAAAAGCAGGAAATAGAAACCGGAAACTGGTCAATTTGATTTATTGCTTTAAAAGAAATCAGACTTGAAATTTTGCTCAGATGAACTGCAGAACTATCAGAAGGAAGGGATTATCTCGGTAAATTCCAATAGCCGATTATTTTCATTCGATTTTAAATAAACCAGTTTAGGAGAGAGACAAACTTAATTCGGTCACATTATTCTTTAAAAATAAATTTGAATTAAATAAATATCTCTATATCGCTTATAATCATCAACAGATAATCTTATTGTCTAATTTTATTTTGTTATTTCTTTTTATCAATCGGTGTCCAAATGGCAACTTTAGAAGATCTGATTCGTCAAAAACAAGAATTAGAAAAAGAAATTGAAGAAGTTACTCGCCGCGAACGTATTAACGCCATTAATACTTGCCGCGAATTGATTCAAAAATTCGACCTTCAGCCTGCAGAAATCGGGCTTAAAAAACTTATGCGCAAAGGCGCAATGATCCCGAAATTCATGGGACCCAAAGGCGAAACTTGGACGGGCCGCGGCCGCAAACCTATTTGGCTCCAGCAGGCTGAGCTTGAAGGCAAGAGCCTTGAGGATTTCCGTATTACTTCCCCCGTTGCAATGGAAGAAGACGAAGAAGCTCGCTTAGAAGAACTGACTCGACCCGACAACGTTAAAGCCTAATCGCATTGCTTTATCATCAAAACCGCAGTGAAAATTTTCTCTGCGGTTTTTTCTTACTACCATTAAACACGACTTTTTAAGTCTTTGAAATTTATTAGTCGTTGAGATCTTGGTTTAAAGATTTTCGAACACTTAAAATTTTTTTCGTTTCTCCGGAGACGCTTATCGTCGGACCAACAAACAAATATTTCCGATAAAAGACACCATTATCTAATCAGCCTCTTTAAAAAGAGTATCCGAGTCAGACTCCTTCTCTCTGCTTTACCTGTTCTTTTATATTTGAATCTATGATCGAATGGTCATTATCAGTTTGGTTTTAATTAGAGTTCTGATATGCGTAAGTTATTCGATCCTTATTTTTTACTTCATTTAATTCAAAAAGTAGCAAATCTCTCAGAAGTTAAAAAATAATAATTTGTCTGACCATATTTAATCACGAGAGAAAATTATTAATATCGTTCAATCATTCTTCTAGATTCAGCATTAGAGGATCAAAAGCAAAACAATAGATTGCCAATCTATCGCACTCTTTGAGCTGCCCGGAACATAAACGATATCTGCTTGCAGATTTAACAAATGTAATTGGTGGTAATACTGTTGCCCAACTGACTATTAACGTCTAAGCTCGAGCCATTCCTAAAGGAGGATAGATAAAAATGATTGAACCCGTAGCAAAAGACAAGTGCCTTCCAGAGCTTGTAGCTCTTTTTCCGGAATTAGTCGCTCACCGTCACGATATTCATCAGCATCCTGACTGCGGTTTTGAAACTAAGAGAACGATTGAAAAAATTAAAGCGTTCTTGGAAAAGCACAATGTTTCTCCGAAAGACATGGATGACACCACTTGCCCCGGCTCTTTATTTGTTGAACTTAAAGGCAATCTGCCCGGCAAGACCATCGGTTTCCGCGCTGACATCGACGCACTCAGGATGAAAGATCTTAGCGGAAAAGAATGGAGCTCCCAGATTGACGGTCAGGCTCACGCCTGCGGCCACGACGGTCACCAGACCTGGCTCATGGGTGCGGCTGCATACATGGCTGAACATAGAGATTTCCCCGGTACGCTCGTCTGTGTTTTCCAGGGCGCCGAAGAAATCGGTAAAGGAGCCGAAAGCGTCGTGCAGTCCGGTTTCCTCGACAAGTACAAAGTTAAGGAAATGTACGGTGCGCACGATGAACCCTTCTTAAAGAAAGGTCAGATCGGCTTCAAAGTCGGCCACCTGCAGGCCGCATCCGATACTTTTGCGGTTAAGTTCATTGGTGCCGGCACACACGGCGGCCGTCCTCATCAAGGTGCCGATCCGATTCCTGCCCTCTCCGAAATGTACCTGGCAATGCAGACAATTGTTTCCAGAAAGGTTGATCCTCTGGAAAGTGCCGTCGTTTCCGTCTGCTTTATGAATGCCGGAACTTTCGGAACATTTAACGTGCTTCCCGGCGAAGCTGTCATGGGCGGCACCGTTCGTACTTTCCTTCCGGAAGTTCGGGATTTGGTCGAAAACACGATCAAGCGTATGGCAGAAGGCATCGCCATGGCCCACGGCCTGAAAGCTGAAGTCAGCTACGAACGTCTTATCTCTTCAGTGAATAACGACGAACGTCTGACCAAAGAAGGCGTCCGCATCGCTCAGGACCTGTTGGGTAAAGACAAAATTTTCCCCGACTTTAAGCCCTTCATGTCCAGCGAAGACTTCTCCGTCTATCAGGAAAAAGTGCCTGCAACCATTTGCAGAATTGGTATTGCCGACGAGAACCACACGGTTCCGCTTCATAATCCGAAGTTTGATTTCAATGATGAAGTGCTTCCGCTGGCAAGTACTTTATTTGTGAAAATTGCCCAGGCCCGCTTGAAAGCATTAAGCGAAGAATAACCAGGCTTCAAAACCAAATCTGACGGCTCTGCATTGAACCCAAACTCCCGTGAAATAGCCCGTGATTATTTTTGATCGGGCTATTTTTCTTCA
>OFFM01001271.1_pt1 | contig 14527 bp, 12 predicted proteins | sample 1521401 | NCBI WGS metagenome assembly OFFM01 (sample SAMEA3504118, study PRJEB24116) | mouse gut metagenome | biome: mouse gut; feature: mouse-associated habitat; material: faeces | place: Denmark | collected 2011
CAGCCGCGGCACATCGAATGTTTCGACAACTCCAATCTGCAGGGGGCCCATCCGGTAGCCTCGTGCGTGGTCTTCCGCGATGGAAAACCCGCACGCAAGGAGTATCGTCACTTCAACATCAAGACCGTGGAAGGGCCTGACGATTACGCTTCGATGCGCGAAGTCGTCTTTCGGCGTTACAGCCGTCTTCAGGAAGAGGGGGCCGAGCTGCCCGATCTCATCATTGCCGACGGCGGAAAGGGGCAGATGGGCATCATTCACGAGGTACTGGAGTATCTTGGGTTGGACATACCTGTGGCCGGACTGGCCAAGAACGACCGCCACCGGACTTCCGAACTGCTCTGCGGCTATCCGCCCGTGCTGGTCGGCATCCGTCCCACTTCGCCCCTTTTCCACTTTTTGGCGCACATTCAGGAGGAGGTGCACCGTTTCGCCGTCTCGTTCCACCGTCAGAAGCGCAGCAAAGCGTTTATCCATAGCGAACTGGAGCAGATCGAAGGCATCGGCGACAAGACGATCCGCACGCTCCTCCAGCACTTCCGCTCCGTGGCCAAGGTCAAGGCCGCTCCGGCCGAGGAGCTTTCGGCGCTGGTCGGTCCGGCCAAGGCGAAAAAAATCAGGGCTTTTTTTGAAAAATAGCCGGATTCTTTGAAAATTGCAAAGATTCGACTATCTTTGCCATCCCGATTCTACGGATGAGGTTTGCCCGGATGGCGGAATCGGTAGACGCGTTGGTCTCAAACACCAATGACAGCAATGTCGTGCCGGTTCGACCCCGGCTCCGGGTACCACAAGAAGATCTTAAATGATTGTTTATAAATCATTTAAGATCTTTATTTTGTATTTTGTGTCCGCATTTTGTCCACATTTTCGATAAGGACGCCAAAATTATTATTGCGTAAACACAATAAATTATTCCAAAAACACTACTTCAGACGTCTCACCCAAATTGTTATTTTAGCGGATAAATTGTCTTTTTCGCTATCAAAGTATCATATTTTCCCCATGAAATACGATCGTTTACGTATCGAAAATGAATTGATTTTTGGGGAGCGATATTGTGGCCGTCGAAATAAAATTCTGCCATTAGGCTTTCCTGTTCTGAATATACACGAACAATCAACTTATCTTGCTTCGACACTTTTTCTGTACTAATCTTATATGATATGGAGGTTGACAATCGAGTGGATAATCTCAGAACTCTGTTTCGCACGATTATAGCCATAACTATTCTTCTTTTTTGATATTAAAACGCACCTCTATGGGTGTTGTAACCTCTTCTTTCGTAAGGGATCGGATAAAGGCCTCCATAGATAATTCCGGATTATGCCATGTATCATAATAAATTTGAGATTTCTTATATTTGGTATCCTGTGCAATAGGCTTCATCGCATAGTTCTCCATATATGAAGTAAAAACATAATCGTCAGTTATAGAGATCCGAGTTCCTTTTGCAAGATACCCGTTTGTCCCCAGTCGTAGTTCGTTATAAAAATGCTGTAGATACAGATCTGCTTGGTGTAAATCGCCTCCTTTGTTTGCTCCGTTATGATAATATATAATGATAGCGTCAGAAACAGCCCATTGTTCGTTGTTTAATACCAACGCAATGGGAATAATAAGTACGGAGAAATCTTTCAATCCCTTGTGATTAGTTATATTATATGTTTGGGAAATGAATTTGCAGTTATAACTATCCATATCCCCCATCGAATATTTGAAATTTAACGAGACTATCGAGGAATCTTGCGATTTATTCGCTAGATTAATAGGGCGCGATGCCAACCGATATTGACTTAAATAAGCACGTATATAATCATGCTTAGCCTGCTCAAACAAGTTGTCTGATTTTTCCGCATAAGGTTTAAGGTAATTGATTAATTTCCCATATTCTGTTTGGTTAAACTCTGCTGTTTGTTTTGCTATTGCATCGGTGTAATTTTTCTCTTTTCTCTCTTTATTTGCTTTTTCTTTTTCTATTCGTTCTTTTTCCGCTTTCATTCTGATCTCATCTTCTTTCATCATGAGGCAGAGCGTATAATCATTATCTAAGACTTCACCTCTCCATAACGAAGATCCAAAACATGCCATATGAAAATTGTATATAAAAAAATATGCGATTTCATTGAACCAGTAAGGTTCAGTGGAGAAGATGTCACCATTTTGAGTAAGTTGTTCATAAAATTTATTTTCTTTCTGAGGTTGAAGACAATAATATTGGCCTGCATACTGATAGTTATATTTGGCAAGCGAATCAGTAAATTTGGCAACTTCTCTAATATCGTCTATCGTAGTCTCTCCCCAATCACCCGTAGAATAGTCATAATCTGTATATCCTACGTAAATTCCTTTGTAGAAGTATTGTGTACGGATGTATTTACCATCAATTCCTCGAAGCCAAGTGTCAATTGTTCCCTGTGAATTATATTGGCTACCCCCTATGACTCGTCCATCTGGAGTTTGCATCCAGAAACTCAAAGAATCCAACTCTCCTTGTGTAAAATGAGCATCGATCTTCATTTCATTATTAGAATTTTTATATCGTACTTTGTAAATCCCATGCTTCAACCCTTGTTTATAGTTTGTTTCTTCATGAAATCCATACCAATCGGTTTTCCATAATCCAGTTTTCATATCATCAGTATATCTGCCGGACATAGACTTTTTTCCGTCTGCTGATTTATATGAAAAATTCCCTTCGAAAATTCGGGTCAATCCATCTTCTTTATAAGTATAATTAGCAGAACCATCTTCAAAAGAACCATTGTACGTTTTTAATTGGGCTGATGCGACCCCAATATTGAACAAGGTGAAAATTAACAGTAATCGTTTCATAGTAACAATATTAATTGGTTTATAAATTCCAATCTTTAGTTACCATTCAACTCCTAAATGGCGTTTGATATAACTGCAAAAAGAAAGTGTGGAGCCGATTTCGTTTATCTAATTGAAGGTTGTGGCGAACCCGAAGAGAATAAACGATGCAATACCCCACACTTGAATAGATATGGGAAATATCGGGCGCTCAGAATACGCCCTGCCATGATCTAAACAAGAAATGAGTGTTGTCCGTCGTCCTCTCTTCGTAGAAAATTGCCACATTTTCAATTAAGGACAGTGCGAAAACACTTTCTATATGTCTGCCGGCAAGCCGACGAGACAAAAGTAGGAAATAATTTTCACTTTGAACAACACTCATATAAAAATTCGATGCAAATTTCGGCAAAAGGTTTCTGAAAATCAACATTGACCCCGAACTATGTTATTTCAACTTGGAGAAATACGGCTTCATAGTTTCAGACCTCTGCTTTCGGGTGTGCGTTTCATTTGCAGTTCCGATTTCTCGGCCTCGAATTTCCACCGCTGCGTTTCGGAATAGAGCATTCCGCTGAATTGCGGCAGGGGCATTTGAGGTAAGGAGGCATGGTCTGCGATTTTTTAGTGGGCTAATTTTTCAATTTTTCACGGCGAATTTTATAACTTTGCGCCACTAAGTCCGAGAAATCGTAAATCTGAATATATTATGGGAAGAGCTTTCGAGTACCGTAAGGCGCGGAAAATGAAGCGTTGGGGGCACATGGCCCGCACGTTTACCAAGTTGGGCAAGGAGATCGAAATCGCCGTCAAGGCCGGCGGCCCCGATCCGTCGGGCAATACGCGTCTGCGCATTCTGATGCAGAACGCCAAGGCCGAGAACATGCCCAAGGAGAATGTCGAGCGGGCTATCAAGCGGGCCACCGAGAAGGATGCCGCCGATTACAAGGAGGTCGTTTACGAAGGTTACGGTCCTCACGGTGTCGCGTTCCTTGTCGAGACCGCTACCGACAACACCAACCGGACCGTCGCCAATGTGCGGATGCACTTCAACAAGTGCGGCGGAACGTTGGGCAACAGCGGTTCCGTTGCGTTCATGTTCGACCACAAGTGCATCTTCAAATTCAGCGTTCCTGCCGGAACCGACCCCGAAGAATTGGAGCTCGAAATGATCGACCTCGGCGTCGACGAGTTCTACCCCGAGGAGGACGGAATCACGGTCTACGCTCCCTACGAGTCGTTCGGCGCCATTCAGAAGTGGCTCGACGACAAGGGTTTCGAGATTGTTTCGGGTGAATCGGCTTACCTGCCTACCGATACCAAGGAGCTGGATGCCGAGGGGCGCGAAGCTGTCGAGAAGCTCGTCGAGCGGCTTGAGGAGGACGACGACGTTACTAACGTCTACCACGCCATGAAGGAGGCCGACGAGGAGTAGCCGCCGCACCATATATGAAAAGCCCGGTCGTTCATAGAATGGACCGGGCTTTCTTTTTACTCGAAGCGGACGAACTGGCGGCCCGACGTCAGACAGAACGGGCAGTAGGGTTCGCAGTAGACCGATATGAAGAGGTTTCCGCAGCGCGGGCAGACCAGATATTCCCAGTTGGCCGCCGTTTCTTCCGGTATCCGGCACAGGTGCATGAACGCCGCGTTCCGCATGTCCACCGACGAGGACCATGTCAGCAGGCGCGCCGCGAAGCGGTTGTCGCAGGCTATGGCCCGGTCGATTTCGCCGCATTTGCATTCTTCCGTCGTGCGCAGTTCATAGGCGATGCTCCGTTCGAGATTGCCGTCCGTGTCGCCGCGGAATACCACGATTTTCTCCGGCGGCAGGTATTCGCCGCCCAATTGTTGGATTGCATCCGCGCAGTTGTGTTCCTGGAGCCGTTCCGAAAGGGCCATCGCCCGGAACAGCCGCGCGATTTGCTGGCGGCTTTCCTGTTCGGCTATCGTCGCGAAGTGGTCGTACTGCATCGACTTCACGTGTTTGCGGCGGCAGCAGGCGTCCAGGTCGGCTATGATTTCGTGCCAGGTTTCGGTGGGTTTTTCCTGCTGCGGATGGGTGGCCTTGTAGTATATCCAGCCCAGGATGGCCGTCGATACGACGAACAGAATCAGGATGAATAGCGGACGCAGTTTCATGGTTCGGTTTGCTTGTCTAAGGGATTGTTTCCGGGTGCATTTTTTGTGCCACTTTATTTATAAGGTGATAAGTGAAAGGCTAAAGGTGATTGGCCATTCCGAGAAGTTCCTCTCTGTCATTCTGAGAAGCCGCAGATGAACCGATGCTTGGCAACATGCTATGCCGCAAAGAGGAGGTTGCAAGGAGTGTCTGCGCTCCTGCCTACAAAAAAGCGGACCTCGGTGAGAGGTCCGATTCGCAATGCGATGTTTTATAGTCTTGCCTTAATGGCTTTCGATGCTTCTTCGTAGCCCGGTTTTTCCAGCAGTGCAAACATGTTTTTCTTGTACGCTTCCACGCCCGGCTGGTCGAACGGGTTCACTCCCAGCAGATAGCCGCTGATGCCGCAGGCTTTCTCGAAGAAGTAGAGCAGGCCGCCTATCGTCTGCGCGTCGATGCGCGGGATTTCGATGCGGATGTTGGGCACTCCTCCGTCCACATGGGCCAGCTGTACGCCGATTTCCGCCATCCGGTTCACTTCCGAGATTCGTTTGCCCGCCAGGTAGTTCAGACCGTCCAGGTTTTCTGCGTCCGTTTCCACTTTCACTTCGTGCGCAGGCGTTTTCACCGAAATAATCGTCTCGAACAGCGTTCGCTCGCCCTCCTGGATGTATTGGCCCATCGAGTGCAGATCGGCCGTCAGCGTCACGCTCGCCGGGAAGATGCCTTTGCCTTCCTTGCCCTCGCTCTCGCCGTAGAGTTGTTTCCACCATTCGTTGACGTATTGCAGCCGCGGTTCGTAGGAGCCCAGGATTTCCGTTTTCTTGCCGTTCCGGTAGAGAGCGTTGCGTACCGTCGCATAGATCGCCGCAGGGTTTTCGGCATACGGTATCTTTTCGTCCGTCGCCTTTTCCATTTCCTGCGCTCCGCGCACCAGCGCACGGATGTCTACGCCCGCCGCAGCCAGCGGCAGCAGACCTACCGGGGTCAGTACCGAGAAGCGGCCGCCCACGTCGTCCGGAATCACGAACGTCGGGTAGCCTTCGTTCGTTGCCAGCGTCTTCAGTGCGCCGCGCGCTGCGTCGGTCACCGCTACGATTCGTTCCGCCGCTTCTTTCTTGCCGTAGCGTTTTTCGATTTCCGCCTTTATCAGCCGGAACGCAATGGCCGGTTCGGTCGTCGTGCCCGATTTCGAGATGACGATTGCCGCTACCGAGTGTTCTTTCGAGGCCTCCAGCAGGGCGTGGATGTAGTCTTCCGAGATGTTCTGGCCTGCAAATACCACCGTTGGGTCTTTCTGTTCCTTGCGCAGTTGCTTGAACGGGTCGCTCATCGCTTCCAGCACCGCCTTGGCTCCCAAGTACGAGCCGCCGATGCCGATGCAGATTATCAGGTCGGCTTTCGCACGCAGGTTGGCCGCCGTTTTTTCGATGGCCGCCAAGTCGGCGTCCGTTATCGACGACGGCAGGTGTACCCAGCCCAGAAAGTCGTTGCCCGCTCCCTTGCCCGAGTGCAGCAGGGTATTGGCCGCTTCGGCCGCCTTCTTCATCTCGTCGGTCGGCGTTATGCCGCTTTTGCGGATGTCCAGTTCGAGTGTTTTCATGTCGTATCAGATTAGTTTTGTCGTCAGTTCTTTCATGCTCCGGCGCGCCGGGGCTTTTTCGTAGAGGATTTTGTAGACCGTCTCCGCTATCGGCATTTCGATGCGGTGGCGGGTGTTGATGTGGCGGATGCAGTCGGCCGCGAAGTAGCCTTCCGCCACCATCGTCATTTCGTTCAGCGCGCTTTTCACCGTGCAGCCGTGGCCGATGAGCAGTCCCAGACGGCGGTTGCGGCTGTGTACCGAGTAGCACGTCACCAGCAGGTCGCCTACATAGGCCGATACCAGCGTGTCGCGGGCGTCCGGGTAGCTTTCGTCTAAGAAACGTTTCATTTCGCCCGCGCTGTTGGCTATCAGCACCGCCAGGAAGTTGTCGCCGTAGCCCAGCCCCACGGCTATGCCTACCGCCAGCGCATAGATGTTTTTCAGTATCGCCGCGTATTCGATGCCGTAGAGGTCCGTGGCGTAGCTCAGCTGGATGTGCGGGGCTGCGAATTTCTTGCCTATCTCCCGTGCGTTTTCCAGGTCGGTGCATACCGCCGTCAGGTAGGTGAGTTTTCCGCGCGACACTTCTTCCGCATGCGACGGGCCCGTCAGCAGGCCCAGCTGCTTGTACGGCACTCCGTAGTGGTCGTGGATATATTCTACCACCGTCGTGTAGTCGCCCGGTATGATTCCCTTGATGGCCGACACGATGAATTTGTCCGTCAGCGGTTCGGTCAGCGGCGCCAGGAAGTCTTTCAGATAGGCCGACGGGGCCGCCAGGACCACGATGTCCGCTTCGCGGACCGCTTCGTTCAGGTCGTCCGTGGGGGCTATGCGTTCCCGGTCGAATTCCGCGTCGCTCAGATAGCGCGGGTTGCGGCCTTCGGTGCGCAGGGCTTCCAGCACTTCGGGGTTGCGTACATACCAGCCTACGCGCGTTTCGTTGGCCGCCAGCAGACCCACGATCGCCGTCGCCCAGCTTCCGTAGCCGATTACGGCGCAGCGGGCTTCTTTTCCTATTTTGTATTCCATGCAGTCGTTGTTTGGCCACACAAAGTAAATAAAAAAATCTCAAAAAATATACAAATTATTTCACAGCTTTTTCCTACCTTTGTCCGGGTAGCTTCCCGCCGTTCTCCCTTGGGGTTTTCGCCGGGTCCGCGCCGTTGTTAAATTCTTCGCATTCAGTATGGGATTATTTTCTTTGACACAGGAGTTGGCCATCGACCTCGGTACGGCCAATACGCTCATCCTCTATAACGGCAAGGTCGTTGTCGACGAACCGTCCATCGTCGCGCTCGACGTCCATACCGGCAAGCTGGTCGCCATCGGCAGCCAGGCGCGCAACATGCACGAGAAGACCAACCCCAATATCAAGACCATCCGCCCCTTGAAAGACGGCGTCATCGCCGACTTCAACGCTACCGAGCTCATGCTGCGCGGGATGCTCAAGAAGGTCAAGACTTCGGGCAGTCTCTTCGCGCCGTCGCTGCGCATGGTCATCTGCATCCCGTCCGGGTCTACCAACGTCGAGATTCGCGCCGTCCGCGATTCTGCCGAGCACGCCGGGGGACGCGAGGTCTATATGATTTACGAGCCCATGGCCGCCGCCCTGGGTGCCGGGCTCGACGTCGAGGCTCCCGAGGGCAACATGATTGTCGACATAGGCGGCGGTACGACCGAGATTGCCGTGATATCGCTGGGCGGTATCGTGTCTAACAAGAGCATCCAGGTGGCCGGCGACGACCTGACCGAGGATATACAGAATCACATGCGCCGCGCCCACAATGTGCGCGTGGGTGTGCGCACGGCCGAGCAGATCAAGATGCACGTGGGCTCTGCCCTCACCGAGCTGGAGACTCCGCCCGACGACTATATCGTGCACGGCCCCAACATGATGACCGCCCTGCCCATGGAGGTGCCCGTGAGCTATCAGGAAATCAGCCACTGCATCGAGAAGACTATCTCGAAGATTGAGGCTGCCGTGCTGAGCGCTCTGGAGCAGACCCCGCCGGAGCTGTACGCCGACCTGGTGCGCAACGGTATCTATCTGGCCGGCGGCGGCGCGCTGCTGCGCGGTCTGGACAAGCGCTTTACCGACAAGATCGGTATACAGTTCCACATCGCCGAGGATCCGCTGCTGTCGGTGGCCAAGGGTACCGGGGTGGCGCTGAAGAATATCGACAAGTTCTCCTTCCTCATCCGCTGAGCCACGGCTGCGTGCCGTAGCCGGTCGAGCGCTGCATGAAAGACCTCCTCGATTTCATCCGCAACTACAGCAAGTGGTTTGTGCTGGTCATCTATCTGGTGGCCGGCGGCTGGCTGCTGTTTCGCAGCGACCCGTACCGTCAGCACCTCTGGCTCACGTCGGCATCGGCCGTCGCCGCGGGGATGTACGACGCCGGCAACAATGTGAGCTCGTACTTTGCCTTGCGCGAGACCAACGCCGACCTCAACCGCCGCAACGCCACTCTGGAAGCCGAGGTGGTGAATCTGCGCGAGCAGGTGCGCGAGCTGCGGCTGCAGACCTTTGCCGACACCATGCAGGTGGCCGACTCGGTGGGGCATTTTGAGTTTGTGGTGGCCAATGTCATCAACAACTCCATCCACCATCCGTTCAACTATCTCACCATCGACCGCGGCGCCCTCGACGGGGTGCAGCCCGAGATGGGTGTGATAGACCACTCGGGTGTGGTGGGCACGGTGAGCACCGTGTCGCCCCACTACGCGCGCGTCATCTCGCTGCTCAACCCCAACTTCAAGCTATCCTGCAAGATACAGGGCAGCGAGCACTTCGGCTCGCTGGTATGGGACGGCGAGGACCCGTCGGTGGCGCTGCTCGAGGAGCTGCCGCGCCATACGGTGTTTACCGCCGGCGACACAGTGGTGACCTCCGGCTACTCGGCCATCTTCCCCGCCGGCCTGCCCGTGGGCGAGATACTCGAGGACCACAAGGATCATAAGGAAAACTTCTTCACGCTGCGTGTGAAGCTCTTTGCCGACTTCACCCGCCTGAGCAATGTGCAGGTGGTGCGCAACAACATGCACGCCGAAGTAGACTCGTTAGAATTACGGTCGACCGCCTCGACCTCCGACCCTGCCGCGCTATGAGCAAGACATATCTCTCGCTGCTGCTGACTTACCTGGTGCTTGTGCCGGCCCAGGCACTGTTTTTCAACCACCTGGTGCTTTTCAACGTGGCAGTGCCGCTGGTATTTGTATTCATGGTGATATCGCTGCCGGTGACTTTCAGCGCCAATGTGGCCATGACGGTGGGCTTTCTCACCGGGCTCAGCATCGACATACTGAGCGACACGCCGGGCGTCAACACCATCGCCTGCACCCTGCTTGCCTTTGTACGCCGGCCGGTGTTTCATCTCTACATCGCCTCAGACAACGACCTGGCCGAGCAGCGCCCGTCGCCGCGCACCATGGGCGCCGCGGCTTACATGAAGTATGCCCTGACGATGTGTGTGCTATACTGCCTGATGGTCTTTGCCATCGAGAGTATGCGCGTCTTCAGCCTGCGCCTGTTTATGCTGCGCACACTCGCGAGCAGCGTCTTTACATTTGTGATTGTTTACGCCATAGCCAGCCTGGGTAGCCGCCGTGAGAAAAGACTATAAGCTCGAGAAACGCAAGTATGTGATCGGAGGCTTCATAGTGCTTATTGCCCTCATATACGCCTTCCGCCTCTTTGACCTGCAACTCAACGACGAGCGCTACAAGCTCTCGGCCGACTCCAATGCCTTCCTGAAGAAGACCGTCTATCCCTCGCGCGGCCTGATGTATGACCGCAAGGGCGAGCTGGTGGTGTACAATCAGCCGGCATACGATGTGATGCTCATACCGCGCGACGTGCAGCCTTTTGACACGCTGGACTTCTGCCGCACTCTCAACATCACTCCCGATGCCCTGCGCAAGCGCTTTGCCGACATGCGCGACCGCCGGCTCAACCCCGGCTACTCGTCGTACACGCCCCAGCGCCTCATATCGCAGCTGTCGAGCCAGGACTACGGGCGGCTGCAGGAAAAGCTGTACCGCTTCCCGGGATTCTTCATACAGAAGCGCATACTGCGCCAGTACAACTATGCCGCCGCGGCCAACGTGCTGGGCAACCTGCGCGAGGTCAACGGCGACGACATCGACGCCGACTCATACTACTCGCCCGGCGACTACACCGGCGACCTGGGCGTCGAGCGCTCATACGAGCCGTATCTGCGCGGCGTCAAGGGTGTGGAGGTGCTCATCCGCGATGCCCGTGGCCGCATACAGGGCCGCTACGAGGGCGGCGCGCGCGACATCGCGCCCGTGTCGGGCCGCGACCTCACCCTGAGCATCGATATCAAGCTGCAGCAGTATGCTGAGGCTCTGATGCAGGGCAAGCGCGGCGCAGTGGTGGCCATCGAGCCCCATACGGGCGAGATACTCTGCCTGGTATCGGCTCCCGGCTACGACCCCCGGCTGCTGGTCGGGCGCAACCGCGGGCGCAATTACAAGGAGCTTACCCGCGACGGCGCCATGCCACTCTTTGACCGCGCCCTGGGCGGCGCATATCCCCCCGGCTCGACGTTCAAGCCCACCCAGGGCCTGATTTTCCTCCAGGAGGGCATCATCACCCCGGCCACCCCGTACCCCTGCTATCACGGCTATATCAACGGCGGCCTGCGCGTGGGCTGCCACAGCCATGGCTCCCCGCTGCCGCTCAAGCCGGCGCTGCAGACGTCGTGCAACGCATACTTCTGCTGGGGATTTAAAAATATGATAGACCGCCGCAGCAAGTACGGCACGTCGGCCGATGCCTTCGAGGTGTGGAAAAAGCACCTGGTGTCGATGGGCTACGGATACAAGCTCGGCGTCGATCTCCCCCACGAGAGCCGCGGATTCCTGCCCAACGCCAAGTTTTACAATAAATTTTACGGCGAGGGTCACTGGAGCGCAAACACCGTGATATCGGTGTCGATCGGCCAGGGCGAGATACTCGCCACTCCGCTTCAGATAGCCAACCTGTCGGCCACCATCGCCAACCGCGGCCACTTCATCACGCCTCACGTGGTCAAGGCGATTCAAGACACCGTGATGCCCGCCGGGCTGCTGGAGCCCCGCCGCCCGACTGTCGACGAAAAGTGGTATCATGAAGTCGCCGAGGGTATGCATATGGCAGTGCTCGGCGGTACATGCCGCCGCGCGGCCATCCCCGGCATGGAAGTCGCGGGCAAGACCGGCACGGCGCAGAATCCGCATGGTAAAGACCACTCGGCCTTCATGGGTTTTGCCCCCTACGACGACCCCAAGATAGCCGTGGCCGTATATGTCGAGGCCGGCGGCTGGGGCGCCACATTCGGCGTGCCCATCGGGTCGCTGGTGATGGAGAAGTATCTGTGCGACTCCATATCACCCTCGCGCAAATACATGGAAGAGCAGATGCTCAATACATCGATCAACTATGGCACAGCAAAACGATAAGTCGCCCTCGGTATTCCGTCATCTCGACTGGGTCACCGTCTTCATCTACCTGGCCATGGTGCTCGCCGGCGCCGTGAGCATCTATGCCGCCAGCTACGACTTCGACAATGCGTCGATACTCTCCTTCGACGAGTTTTCGGGCAAGCAGCTGCGCTGGATAGGGCTCGGCCTGGTGCTGGGCTTCGTGGTGCTTCTCACCGACGCCCGCACATACGAGACATACGCATATCCGATATACATCGTGCTGCTGGTGGTGTTGATAATCACGCCGTTTATCGCCCATGATATCAAGGGTTCGCGCTCGTGGATATCGCTCGGGCCGATGAGCCTGCAGCCGGCCGAGTTTGCCAAGGTAGCCACGGCGCTCGCCCTGGCCAAACTCTTCAGCACATACAATTTTGTGCTCAATGCCCGCATGGGCAACTACGTGCGCGCCATCCTCATCATACTGCTGCCCATCGTATTCATACTGCTGCAAAACGAGACCGGCTCGGCTCTGACCTTCCTGGCCCTCTTCTTTGTGCTCTACCGCGAGGGTATGAGCGGGCTGATACTCTTCGCCGCTGCGCTGGCCGTGGTCGTGTTTGTCGTCACCATCAAGTTTACCGACGCCGCCCTGATGGGAGTGCCCGCCGGCGAGGTCGTGGTGGTCGTGCTGGTGATGCTCATCATGTCGGGCATGGCCTTTATTTACGACCGTCGCCTCGAGCTCACCCGCAATCTGGTCATATGGTTTGGCGGCGTACTGCTCGTGTCGTGGGTGCTGTGGGGGCCGTGCGGAGTCGCCGTGCCCGGGCGCGCCGTGCTCATCGGCGCCGTCGGCGTGGCATGCGTGTACCTCGTGGTCGAGGCCATCAAGCGGCATCGCTCACGGCTGCTCATACCCGTCGGCACAGCCGCCGTCGCCGTCGGGTTTATGTTCTCGGTCGGCATAGCATTCGGCCAGCTCCAGCCCCATCAGCAGCAGCGCATCCGCGTCGTGCTCGGCATTGAGGAAGACCTCCGCGGCGCCGGCTACAACGTCAACCAGTCAAAGATCGCCATCGGCTCAGGCGGCTTCAGCGGCAAAGGATTTCTCAACGGCACACAGACCAAGCTCAAGTACGTGCCCGAGCAGCATACCGACTTCATATTCTGCACCATCGGCGAGGAAGAAGGCTTCCTCGGCGCCGTGGCCGTCGTCGGGCTCTACCTCGCCCTTATACTGCGCATCATAGCCATCGCCGAGCGCCAGCCCCGGCCCTTCGGGCGCGTATACGCATACTGCGTCGCCTCCTACTTCATCTTCCACTTCTGCATCAACATCGGCATGGTCATCGGCCTGTGCCCCGTCATAGGCATCCCCCTGCCATTCTTCAGCTACGGCGGCTCGTCGCTGTGGGGATTCACCCTGCTGCTCTTTATCCTGCTGCGGCTCGACGCCGCCCGCAAATCATACTCCTGACCCGTGCCCCGTCAGACCAATATCGAGCTACTCCGCATCATCAGCATGCTCATGGTGCTCACCGTCCATATCGATGGCGCCTCGCTCGGTATGCCCGACACCGCCGGCGGCATCGCAGCCCTCAGCGCCCGCGACATATGGCAGATTACAGTCGAGGCCGCCGCAATCATCGGCGTCAACTGCTTTACCATGATATCAGGCTACTTCGGCATACACCTGCGCTGGCGCAGCGTCGGAGCATACCTGTTCCAGTGCCTGTTCTATGCCGTCGGCATATACACCCTCGTGTTGCTGGCCGGACGCTGCACCTGGGCCCAGTGGTGGCAGAGCTGGCTCGTGCTCAGCCATACCGACCTATGGTACGTGCCCGCCTACTTCGGACTCATGCTCCTCAGCCCATTGCTCAACGCCGGCACCGAAGCCCTGCCCCGGCACACATTCCGCAACCTCCTTGCCGCCTTCATCCTCCTTAACATCTGGTGCGGCTGGTGGTGGCGCGCACCATTCAACCCCACCGGCTATACCCTCGTGCAGCTCATAATGGTCTACCTCATCGCCCGCTACATGCGCCTGCACATCAGCGTCGAGAGCCTCCACCGGCATCGCCGCAGCCTGCTGGGCGCCTACCTTGCCGCCACCGTCGCCATAGCCCTGAGCGCCATCTGGCTGCCCGACCGCGCCTACGCATACAACTCCCCCCTCGTACTCATCTCCACAGTAGCCCTGTTCGGCTGGTTCCATACCCTGCATATCGAGTCACGCCACTTACGCCGCATCGCCCGCTCCGCCTTCGCCGTTTATCTCCTCCACAAGACACCCCCCGTGTGGGGTGGTCTCATCAAGCCCGCCGTGCGCCACCTTTGGGCAACCGAGAGCCTTGCCATCTTCACCCTCGCCGCCCTCCTGCTGGCTGTGGCTATCTATCTAATTACCATACCAATAGATGCTATCCGACGCCGCCTAAGCGACATAATCCTCCAAAAAATCGAAAATAACTTGCACAATTAAAAATAAACCCCTACCTTTGCAACGCAAAAGCAAGGTGCCATAGCTCAGTTGGTAGAGCAAAGGACTGAAAATCCTTGTGTCACTGGTT
>OFFM01001274.1_pt1 | contig 14502 bp, 12 predicted proteins | sample 1521401 | NCBI WGS metagenome assembly OFFM01 (sample SAMEA3504118, study PRJEB24116) | mouse gut metagenome | biome: mouse gut; feature: mouse-associated habitat; material: faeces | place: Denmark | collected 2011
GGGCTGTTTTTGGCGGAAAGACAGGTATGCGACCCCTGGGTACCCGTAAAGGTACAACGGTTTTCGAGACCGTCCCGATCGACCGCTCCGGCATCTTTCCGGGTTACGGGTGCAAAGGTAGTGCTTTTTTTTATTTCTGCAAGTGCATTGCGGCGATTTTTTTTACGCTCGGCCGTTTTTTATCGCCGGTGGTGGCTTATTGGTGTGAATACTTGTGCAAAATAGTTGCTCGGCCTTTGATTTTCACGTATTTTTGCAGCGCAAAGTCAATAATACCTCAGCACCATGCGATACCTGCAAATTTTGGGACGTAAGATTATACGCTACAGACTGCGACTGACTGTGATTGTACTGGCCGCCGCTCTGCTCTCAGCGATACTATACTACATATTCCGGCCACGGCCGGCTGTCGAGGAGCTGCCCACGGTCATGACCGAGGCTATAGCCACCGACCATGTAGATATATATGGCGAATACGTAGGCCGCATACGTGCCCAGCAATTTGTCGAGGTACACGCCCGCGTCGAGGGCTATCTGGAAAAGATGGTTTTCAAGGAGGGCGCATATATCACCAAGGGGCAGACGCTCTTTGTCATCGACCCGCGCCTTTACAAGGCTCATGTAGAGAAGGCCAAGGCGCAGCTCAACAAGGCCCGCGCGCAGGCCAAGAAGGCTGAGCGTGACTTGCTGCGCATACGCCCGCTGTATGAGCAGAACGCTGCCTCGCAGCTCGACCTGGACAATGCCGAGGCCGCATACGAGAGCGCCAATGCAGAGGTAATCGTGAGCGAGGCCGACCTCACCCAGGCCGAGATTACGCTGGGATATACCCAGGTGTCATCGCCCATCTCGGGATATATCTCGGAGCGTGTCGCCGACATCGGTACGCTGGTGGGCCCCTCGGCGGGCAAATCCCTCCTGGCCACTATCGTGAAAAGCGACACCGTGAGGATTGACTTCTCCATGACTGCGCTCGACTACCTGCGCAGCAAGGAGCGCAATGTAAATATCGGCGTGCAGGACTCGACCCGCAAATGGAACTCTTACGTGACCATTACCCTGGCCGACGGCACCGAGTATCCATACCGCGGCGTGGTCGATTTCGCCGACCCGCAGGTCGACCCCAAGACGGGCACATTCTCGGTACGGGCCGAGATGGCCAATCCCGAGCACCGGCTGCTGCCGGGCGAGTTTACCAAGGTAAAGGTGCTGCTCGACGTGAGAGAAGACGCCATCACCGTCCCGCTCAAATCGATGGTTATCGAGAAGGGCGGTGCATATGTATATGTGGTACGGCCCGACAGCGTGGTGGAGAAGCGCTACATCGAGACCGGCCCCGAGATTGGCAAATCCATCGTGGTCGAACGCGGCCTGGCCAAGGACGAGCGCATAGTGGTCGAGGGCTTCCACAAGCTCAGCCACGGCTCCAAGGTAAAGCCTGTAAAGTCTGAGCAGCGATGAAGCGCAATTTTTTCATTACCCATCCGGTATTCTCGATTGTCATTTCCATTGTAATCTTTATAGTGGGATTGATTGGCCTGACGCTGCTGCCGGTCGACCAGTATCCGCAGATTGTGCCGCCGGTGGTGGGTGTATCGGCCTCCTACCCCGGCGCCGATGCCATGACCGTCACCCAGGCGGTGGCTACCCCCATCGAGCAAGAGCTCAACGGCACACCGGGCATGATATACATGTCGTCGTCGAGCTCCAATTCGGGCGGTTTCTCGGCGATGGTGACTTTTGACACCGACACAGACCCCGAGCTTGCCGCCGTCGATATCCAAAACCGCATCAAGAAGGCCGAGTCGCGTCTGCCGGCCGAGGTGGTGCAAAACGGTATATCGGTATCAAAGGAGACTGTCAACCGCCTGATGACCATCACCATACTGTCAGACGACCCCAAATACGACGAAATATATCTCAGCAACTACACGACTCTCAACGTAGTCGATCCCCTGCGGCGTATACCGGGCGTGGGCGGAGTGAGCAATGTCGGCGGCCGATACTATGCCATGCAGATATGGGTGGCGCCCGACAAGCTCGCCAATCTCGGACTCACCCTGCGCGATGTGCAGGACGCCCTCAAAGACCAAAACCGCGAGTCGGCGGCCGGCACGCTCGGCCAGGCCCCGGCCGAGCATATCGACATCACCATGCCGATTATCGCCCGCGGGCGCCTGTCGTCGGTATCGGAGTTTGAGGATATAGTGATACGGGCGCGCGCCGACGGCTCGGTGATACGCCTGCGCGATGTGGCCCGCATATCGCTCGAGGCGTCGAGCTACTCCACCGAGAGCGGCATCAACGGCGGCAACGCGGCCGTGCTCAACATCTACATGCTGCCCGGGGCCAATGCAGTGGAGGTAGCCGAGGACATCCGCCGCGAGATGGATCTCATCGCCGCCAACTTCCCCGAGGGTATCAGCTACAAGGTGCCCTTCGACATGACCACGTACATTTCTGAGTCGATACACCATGTATACCGCACCTTCTTCGAGGCGCTGCTGCTGGTGATAATCGTGGTATTTCTGTCGCTGCAAAACTGGCGTGCCACGCTCATCCCCGTCATAGCCGTGCCCATCTCGCTGGTGGGCACCTTCGGCGTGATGCTCGTATTTGGCTTCTCGCTCAACCTGCTCACCCTGCTGGGCCTCATCCTCGCCATAGGCATCGTCGTCGACGACGCCATCGTGGTGGTGGAGAATGTCGACCGCGTGATGAATACCGAGCATCTGCCCCCGGCGCAGGCCACCACCCGCGCCATGGACAATCTCGGCAGCGCCCTCATCGCCATGTCGCTGGTACTGTGCGCGGTATTTGTGCCGGTGAGCTTTCTGCCGGGCATCACCGGCCAGCTCTACCGCCAGTTTACCATCACCATAGCCGTGTCGGTGATAATATCGACCATCGTCGCCCTCACCCTCTCGCCTGTGATGTGCGCCAAGATACTGCGGCCCGACAGCCACAGCCGCAAGCCGGCCTTTTTCCGCGCTATAAACTACGGCCTGCTGAAAGCCGGCCGGCTCAACGTCAGCATCATACGCCGCGCCCTCGCCCACCCCGCCGTCACGACGTCGCTCTTTGTCGGCTGCCTCGTGCTGATAGCCGTGCTGCACTATATGGTGCCGCAGAGCTTCATGTCGCAGGAAGACCAGGGATTTTTCACCGTCGAGCTCGAGCTGCCCGAGGGTGCCACCATCGAGCGCACTCGCGCCGTGACCGACCGCGCCATCGCAGCGCTCATGGCCCACCCCGACGTCGAGGACGTGCTCAATGTCACCGGTTCATCGCCCCGCGTCGGAACCAATCCCGCACACTCGTCGCTCACAGTAATACTCCGGCCGTGGGACGACCGCGACGGCGACAATATCGAGACCATCCGCCGCGAGGTAAAAGACGCCCTGGCCGGCTATCCCGAGAGCAAGGTATACGTGTTCACCCCGCCGGTCATCCCGGGCCTGGGCACGTCGGGCGGCTTCGAGATGGTACTCGAGGCCCGCGGCGACGCCACATACGCCCAGCTACAGGCTGCCGTCGACACCCTGCGGCGCTACGCCGCCATGTGCCCCGAGATATCAGACCTGTCGACATCGATGCAGCCCGACATCCCGCAGCTGTACTTCGACGTAAACCGCGATCGGGCCAAGCTGCAAGGCATACCCGTGTCTGATATATTCTCGACCATGAAGGCATTTACCGGCTCGGTATATGTCAACGACTTCAACATGTTCAACCGCATCTACCGCGTATACATCCAGGCCGAGGCGCCATACAGGTCGCGCCGCGACAACATCAACATGTTTTTTGTGCGCGGCGACAATGGCGCCATGGTGCCCATCTCCTCGCTCGGCACCACCCACTATACCACCGGCCCGGGCACCATCAAGCGCTTCAACATGTTTTACTCCGCCACAATCAGCGGCCAGGCCGGCGACGGCTACAGCACCGGACAGGCCATGCAGCGCCTCACCTCCATCGTCAAAGACAAGCTGCCCGCAAATATCGGCGTCGAGTGGAGCGGCCTGTCGTATCAGGAGCAGCACGAGAGCGGCAATACGGCCCTGGTGCTGGGGCTTGCCTTTGTATTTGTATTCCTGGTGCTCGCCGCCCTGTACGAGAGCTGGACGGTGCCCCTGGCCGTGATACTGTCGCTGCCCGTCGCCGGGCTCGGCGCATACCTCGGTGTGCTGCTGCTCGGGCTCGAAAACAATATCTACTTCCAGATTGGACTGGTGATGCTGGTGGGCCTTGTGGCCAAGAATGCCATCCTCATCGTCGAGTATGCCAAGGAGGAGGTCGAGCGGGGCTGCGACGCCACGCGCGCTGCCATCACGGCCGCCCGGCTGCGTTTCCGCCCCATCGTCATGACATCGCTGGCGTTTATCCTCGGGCTGCTGCCGCTGCTGGTCGCCTCTGGCCCGGGAGCGGCCGCGCGTCGCGACATCGGCACCGGCGTATTCTTCGGCATGCTGATGGCCATCACTGCCGGTATAGTCATCGTGCCGTTTTTCTTTGTAATGATTGATAAAGCCAAAAGCCGCCTGCGCCGCAGTATCAAGGCGCCCCGCGGCCACAATACCACACAATCGTGATGAGAGCATACACACATACCGTCGCGGCACTGCTCACCGCCCTGGCCCTGGCGCTGACCGGCTGCTCGGGCGTGAGAAATCTTGAGCGGAGCCGGCTCGACATACCCGCCGCATATCAGAGCGGCATACAGCCCGACTCGATGTCGGTAGCCGACATGCAGTGGTACGAGTTTTACCAAGACTCCACCCTGCGCACCATCATCCGCAAGACACTCGCCAACAACCGCGACCTGCTCTCGGCCGCAGCCAAGGTCGAGGAGATGCGAGCCATGTGGGGCCAGACCAACGCCGCTCAGCTCCCCGAGCTGGGCATACTCGCCGGCGGCAATCACGAGCGCACCGACTACTCGGGCGGCGGCTGGAGCGGCAGTCCCGAGCTCTCGCTCAAAGCCACCCTCAACTGGGAAGTTAATCTCTGGGGCGCCATGAAATGGGCGCGCAGCGGCGGACGCGCCAGCTACGAGGCGTCTGTCGAAGACCGGCGCGCAATGCAGATTACACTCATCGCCGGCGCCGCCACCGCGTACTTCCACTATACCGCCCTCAACAACGAGCTTTCAATCGTGCGCGAGACCCTGCGCACCCGCAGCGAGGCCCTCGAGCAAGCACGCATACGCTTTGAGGGCGGCCTCACCCCCGAGACCGTATACCAGCAGGCCAAGGTCGAATACTCATCCACAGCATCGCTCATTCCCAACCTCGAGCAGCAGATTGCACTCGCCCGCAACGCCCTCACCCTGCTCATGGGCGAGTTTCCCGTCGACACATTGCGCCCCGGCATCCAATTCTACGCCAGCGTGCTTCCCGACAGCATCAGCGCCGGCTTTCCCTCGACACTGCTCGAGCGCCGCCCCGACATACGGGCCGCGCGGCTCCGGCTCGCCGCAGCGATGGCCGACGTAGGCCTAACCTACGCCGAGCGCTTCCCCTCCTTCCGCATCAGCTTTACCGGCGGCCTCGAAAACAAGACCCTCACCGACTTCCTCAAGTCGCCGTACACATATCTCATCAGCAACATTACCGCCCCGATATTTGACTTCGGCCGACGCAAAAAGCGCTACCAAGCAGCCATCGCGCGCTACGACCAGGCACGATACGCATACGAGAAGACCATCATCACAGCCTTCACCGAAGTCAACAGCGCCCTGATCGCCTACGACAAATACCGCCGGAACTACACCCTGAAAGCCTCCCTGCGCGACGCCGCGCGCAAATACGTCGACCTGGCACGCCTGCAATACAAGGCCGGCTCACTCAACTACCTCGACGTACTCGACGCCCAGCGCCGCTACTTCGACGCGCAGATAGGAGTATCCTCGGCCATGCTCGACCGCTACCTCACCATGATAAACCTCTACAAGGTACTCGGCGGCGGCTGGTGATACCGGCAGTAAACAAGTCTATACACCATTATTATGAAACGCTTGATAACGGCAATATCTCTCCTTTGCGCATATGCCGCCGCAAACGCCCAATACTACTACCCCTACGACTACAGCAATTATTTCTACGACGATGCACCCAGCCTGATAATCCAAAACGACCGGATAATGGGCTGGTACGTATCAGACCTCGACGGCAACCGCATCAGCGATTACTACGCCGTGATAAGACCCTACAGCCAGGGAGCGGCCGCCGCCAAAGACAAAATCATGGGCTGGTGCTTCATAAACCAGGCCGGACAAAAAATCACCGACTACTACGAGGATGTCGATGATTTCCACGACGGCTACGCCCTTGTCAAAGACAAAGTGATGGGATGGACCTTTATCAACGGCCGGGGTACGAGACTTGTCTCCGACTATTTCGATGAGGCATATCCGTTTCACAGAGGTGTAGCCCTTGTCCACGACAGAGTGATGGGCTGGTATCTGCTCAACACCGCCGGCAAGCGCATCACCGACTACCACGACAATCCACGCGACTTCAAACCCGCCGCGCCACCCCGCCGCCCCTGGTAAGCCCCCGACTTACCCAAAACACCGCGTCCTCAACAAATAATCATTTTATATTACCTTCTATAAGCAATAAGGTATTCGTTATCATCAAAACGACTTCGAATAAATTTTAATAATTCACTAAAATTAAAATATATCGCATCAATTCAACTAATCATTTTGTTATATTAGAAAAATATATTACATTTGCGTTGAAGCTGATATAATCATAATTCAGATGTCAACAATAGATGATATAGCCGATTATATTATCTTACGAGTGAAATCGGAAGATAAATTTGCATCTTTAATAAATTTAAAGTTGCAAAAATTATTGTATTATGTTCAAGCTTGGTCTTATGGTATCAATAAAAAGCCGATGTTTGCCGGCGAGTTTGAAGCGTGGGTTCATGGCCCGGTAAATAGAGAAATCTATAATCGTTTTAATTCTACTAAATATCTCTATTCAGAAATCAATATTGATGACTGCTTGAATCGTAATGTGAATCTCTCTGCGGAAGACGCTGAATTTGTTGATTTTATATTGGAGAACTATCTCAAGTATAGTGGCGCAGAGTTAGAACGAATATCCCACAACGAGAAGCCTTGGATTGAAACACGTGGCGATTTAAATGTAAATGAACGTTGTGACAAGGTTATAGCTCCTGAGCTAATGATTGAGTATTATGGGGAAAGATGGGAAGCTCTTCAAGCTTAATTCAGATTCCCCTAAATACGGGAATAAGTCATTAGTTACCAAGGAACAAGAGAATGAGCTTAAGAGGAAGAAGATATCCTTCTCCTTCTTACATTTTAAGCAGATACCATATTTCCAAATCGGAGCAAGCTCTAAAGCGTGGCATATTGGGCTTATTGAGAGATTAAGTACTCTGAGCGCTATGACACCGCAAGAAATATTAGAAGATAATAGAGGTAGTATTGCTTTGCGGTGTCATCCAATAGATTGGGATGCGAAAAATATTCCTATTCAACGAAAAGATTTAGATTGGCTGCCAACAGAAATATTGGAAAATGAGTCTGATTTTCCAATAATGCAAATTTCAATAACAAAAAGTACTGGTCGTATTGTAGGTTATTTTGATAGAGATTCTTCGATTTTTCACATAGTATTATTGGATCCAGAACACAACATACAACCAGCTAAGAAAACAAATTATCAAATACAGCCAACTACAAAAGGATTATCTCAATATGATGAGTTATTGAATAAGTTGGAACGAATAAAAAGCATTGTATCAGATTGTGCTGATAAAGGATGTAAACTGCATTCTCATATTAGTGTTATAGAAGAATTACATGATAATATTGTCTATATCGGACTTGATAATGATTTCTACACCGCTTATCAAGAGGCTTTAAAGATTTTTTCTTTGCAAGAAATTATGGAAAAAGGAATCTTAGCAAGCATGGATTACGATTAAGCTTTAAGAGTTTTATTCTCTATGGTCTGATTTATATCTTATTTTTTTGCACCCGTAATTTTTACCTATAGTTTTCACATTTTTGTACGGCCTTCGTGACCTTCAATAAGTTCAATGGGTATGTGTTAGCGATTTCAGCTAAGGCATTATGTGATTTGAAGTGTAAATTTATCAATAATTACTATTTGTGCAATTGAAATAAAACATCGACACTGACATTGAAACATTCAATGAATATAACTGTGCGAAATATAGCCCGCACCATGTGCGTCCACTTAATCTACACCTTACAGTAAGACCGGCATTGAGGGCAAGCGGGTAGAGCCTGCACGGGTATCGGGGGACAGGCAGACCGAATCAATTTAGATAATGATGGGAAGGCCTCGTCAATAAATATGGCAACAAATATGGCAACCTTGGAGTATGATACAGCGACTAATCAAGACGATAATCTCATACTATGAAGTAAAAGTATCGACAAAAGCGAAACAATCCCATTTACCGACACTCTGTCAATCGAGAAACAGACTACTGACAAATTAATGCTGGAAGGCTGGATGCCTAACAACTATACAAGGGTGTTATGAAGCTCTGGCGGGGTGCCCTCATGCCACCGTCTTGCCGAAGGGGAGGAGCGCCAGCCTCATCAGCTTGAAGTGCTGGAGCCCGAAGGGTATGCCCACTATCGAGATACAGAAGAGCAGCCCCCAGCCCAGATGAGTGAGCGCGATGGCCAGGCCACCCACACACCACCATATCACGTTCATCACCCCCGCCAGACATCCGCTCGGCCAGCTTCCCGGAGCCACCACCGTGCCAAAGGGCCACAGCGACACCACCGCCAGCTTGAGGGTCTGCAGCCCGAAAGGTATGCCCACGATGGTAAGCATCATCACCACACTCGATATGACATACTCGATGGCAATCATCAGGCCGCCAAATACCACCCATACTATGTTCAAGAGTACATTCATGGTCTTAATGGTCTTATATATGATTATGTCTACAGCAGCCCTTTGCAGTGACAGCCATTGACATGGTCGTCGATAAACCCGGTCGCCTGCAAGAAAGCATAGCAGACCACCGTACCGAAAAATTTAAATCCACGCCGCTTCATGTCACGGCTTATCGCGTCTGACACAGCCGATGATACCGCCACATCACTCTGCCCGGGCACATCGTTCACAATACGCCGGCGCCCCGGGAAAAAGCCGATGAGATATTCATAAAACGAGCCATACTCGGCCACCACCTCGCCAAACAGGCGCGCGTTGGTCACGGCAGCATGTATCTTGAGACGGTTTCGCACGATGCCGGCATCGCCGAGCAAGCGCTCCTCATCAGAGGCAGACATACGCGCCACTGCCTCATGGTCGAAGCCACAGAACGCCCGCCGATACCCTTCACGCTTGCGCAGAATCGTAATCCACGCAAGCCCCGCCTGCGCACATTCCAGCGTCAGAAACTCAAAGAGCGTGCGGTCATCATACACCTGACGCCCCCACTCCTTATCGTGGTACGCCACATATAGCGGGTCGTCGCCACACCATCCGCATCGCTTCAATTCATCATGCATAGCAGCGCAAATATACACAAAAGCTCCGGGCAAAACAAAATTCAGGCTGCGAGGCCCCGCCGGAGCGGTGGTCGCAGCCTGATTTACAAGAGCTTGTTTTAAAAGGTCAGAGCCTTTACGTACAATGTTGTCCCGCCTCCCTCGCGAGGTATTAAGACCGCAGACCTGAGCGCGGCCAGAGCATCGTCGGAAATATATCCTATCATCGCCCCGGTAAAGCCGGCATACGCCGAGTCGGAGAAAATGATGATACGGTTTGAGCCTTTCGATACAGGCTTTGCGAATATTGCAAAAATCGAGCTGTCGGTCATGCTGCACTGTATCATCTCCGATACAGGCAATTGTCCGATTACTTTGTACAGCGCATTGCCATAAGCCTCGGTCTGCGGGCCCCGCTCACCGTACCATACGGTCAATTGCGCGTCGTAGACACCGATAGCCGCGACATCATTATGCCCTTTGACTTGAGATTGCTCGACACCTTTCATGCCGGGCAGCGCCTTGATGGAATCAAACGCATCCTCGTAAGTCAAGGCATTTGCAGACACAGCCAGCCCAAATGCCAAAGCGATTAAAACAAAAAACTTTTTCATAATCTTTTTCTTATTATAACACCCCGTCCTCCCGTATTGTTTCCCATCTCCTCCCCTACCCGTCAGGCAAATATACAAGAATAAGATGGAATAACGTCTTTTACGGGATATCACACCGTGATATAGTTTGGACATATGGGATTTCGGTTGTATCTTTGCAAAAGTTAAGATATCAATATATTCCCCTTCACTGTTTTACTTATATTATGTCAAACGTTGATTTCCGCCAATTCGGCAAAGGTTACAAGAAAGGTGGCGGCTTTGATATGCGTACTAAGCAAGGCCGCGAGATGCAGGCTAATTATGATGGCTGTGTTTCAGCAATTTTTTCTTTGCCATTCAGACTTCTCGGAGGGATTATATCATTAGCATTCAATCTTTTCAAATGGATTATGCTGATAGTTTTGTGGCCCATCACCTTACCTGTCTGGCTTATCCGTCGCAACCGCAAGTAACTTATTTCAGCGCGCCGGGAGATATGCCGGCCCGGCTGCCTCTGCTGCATTAAGCGTCACGGTCGTATGAAATAGCAATGCACGCGCATCGCTCACTTTGTTGCAACCTCACCAAGCGTTCCGGATTATCATTCGCCGGAAGTTATCTCATCAAAATGTTCGAGCGACCATGATATGAGTCCGCCAAGTACCGGCAACAGACTCCTGCCCAGTCGGGTGAGCGAGTATTCCACCCGGGGAGGAATTTCAGCATAAAGTTTCCGCACCACAAGTTTGTCCCTTTCAAGATTCTTCAATGTGTCGGTAAGCACCTTTGGCGATATATCGGGAATAGCCTTGCCTATGGCATTGAAACGCGTGGCCTCATTCTCTGCAAGCACACACAAGACGAGCATCTGCCATTTGCCGGAGAATCGTGACACCACATTGCGTATGGGACACTCACTGACGTGAGTGAATTTTTCTAAATTTTCTTGTAGCAGTAACGGCTTCATAATCAAAAATAGTTACCTGGGGGTAAGTACCTTACTTTTGCGTAACGTCTTGTTTTGAAAGATTGTTCGCAGTATATTTGCACTATCAAAACGAAAGCGGCTTACGGCTGCAAAGTTAATATTAAATCAAAAAACAAACAAATACACCGACATGAACGAAGTGAAAGTATTGAACAAAGACGCGAAGTTTGTCCACGCCACAGTTGGCTCTCTCCACGCATTCGAGGGCAAGCAATTCGTAAAGGACGCTACCGGCTCCACATCATGCGAAATCTCTTTCGGGTCTCTCCCCACCGGGGCATCAGTGCCTTTCTTCCACAGCCACAAAGCCAACGAGGAAAACTATATTATCCTCAGTGGCGAGGGCAAATTCCAAGTCAACGACGAAGTCTTCGACATTGCCGAAGGCTCTGTAATACGCGTGGCAACCAACTGCGACCGCAATCTCAAATGCACCTCTGCCCGACCGATGACCTACATCTGCATTCAGGCAAAAGAGGATTCCCTTGGCGGATACACCATGACCGACGCAGAAATCACTGAACGCGAAAACCGTCTCTGACCCTCACGACGCCCGGCAGGCGACGGATGGAGCAATCCGTACGCCTCATTCGCACCAACGACTGATTCGCCGGACAAAACAATCATACCTGCACATACAGTCTAAAAACACCTTAGGCGATAAGCCTCTGTAGCAGAGGGCTTATCGCCTAAGTGACTTATTTTAAGAGGGGATTGCTTAATCCTCGATGGCTGCCTGGGCGGCGGCGACGCGGGCGATGGGCACGCGGTAGGGGGAGCAGCTGACGTAATTCATGCCGAGCTTGGCGCAGAATTTCACGCTGCTGGGCTCGCCACCGTGCTCGCCGCAGATGCCTACCTTGAGCTCGGGACGGGTTGCGCGGCCTTTCTTGACGCCCATCTCCACGAGCTGGCCCACGCCTTCCTGGTCGAGCACCTCGAAGGGATCGACTTTGATGATGCCGTGCTCCTTGTAGTACTTGAGGAACTTGGGAGCGTCGTCGCGCGAGAAGCCGAAGGTCATCTGGGTGAGGTCGTTGGTACCGAAGGAGAAGAACTCGGCCACGCCGGCGATCTGGTCGGCGGTGAGGGCGGCGCGGGGTACCTCGATCATGGTGCCTACCATGTAAGGCAGCGACTGACCCTGCTCGTCGAATACGCGTGCGGCGGTCTCGTTGATTACGTTGGCCTGGTGCTGAATCTCCTTGAGCGAGCCTACCAGAGGTATCATGATCTCGGGCTTTACGTCGATGCCGCGACTCTTGACTGCCAGGGCAGCCTCGATGATGGCGCGGGTCTGCATCTCGGTAATCTCGGGATAGGTGATGCCGAGACGGCAGCCACGGTGACCGAGCATGGGGTTGAACTCCTCGAGAGCGTCGACCTTGGCCTTTACCTCGGCCAGCGAGATGCCCATCTCGTCGGCGAGCTCCTTCTGTGTGGCGGTCTGGTGGGGTACAAACTCGTGCAGCGGGGGATCGAGCAGGCGGATGGTCACGCCGTAGCCGTCCATAGCCTCGAAGATGCCTTCGAAGTCGCCGCGCTGCATGGGCAGCAGCTTGGCGAGAGCGGCGCGGCGGCCGTCTTCGTCGGAGGCGAGAATCATCTCGCGCACGGCCTTGATGCGGTCGCCTTCAAAGAACATGTGCTCGGTGCGGCACAGGCCGATGCCCTGGGCGCCGAAGCTGCGTGCCTGGCGGGCGTCGCGGGGGGTGTCGGCGTTGGTGCGCACGAGGGTCTTGGTGTACTTGGCGGCGAGATTCATGATGGCGCCGAAGTCACCGCCCAGCTCGGGCTCGGTGGTGGGCACCTGGCCGTCGTATACTTCGCCGGTGGAGCCGTTGAGCGAGATCCAGTCGCCCTCGTGATAGAGCTTGCCGCCCATCTCGACGGTCTTCTCCTTGTAGTCGACTTTAATCTCACCTGCGCCGGATACGCAGCACTTGCCCATACCGCGGGCCACTACGGCTGCGTGGGAGGTCATGCCGCCGCGCATGGTGAGGATACCCTGGGCCACGGCCATGCCGCGGAGGTCCTCGGGCGAGGTCTCGATGCGCACGAGTATCACTTTACGCTTTTTCTCGGCCCATGCCTCGGCCTCCTCGGCAGAGAACACTACCTGGCCGGCAGCGGCGCCGGGCGATGCGGGCAGACCCTTGGCCACTACGGTGGCACGCTTCAGAGCGGCCTTGTCAAATACGGGGTGAAGCAGCTCGTCGAGCTTCTGGGGCTCCATGCGCAGCAGGGCGGTCTTCTCGTCGATTTTGTCGGCGCGGAGCAGATCCATGGCGATTTTCACCATAGCGGCGCCGGTGCGCTTGCCGTTGCGGGTCTGGAGCATCCAGAGCTTGCCGTCCTGGATGGTAAACTCCATATCCTGCATGTCGCGGTAGTGCTCCTCGAGACGGTCGGCGATGGCAAAGAGCTCCTGGGCGCAGACGGGCATCGACTCCTCGAGAGAGGGGTACTTGGCTGCGCGCTCCTCCTCGGAGATACCCTGCAGGGCTGCCCAGCGGCGCGAGCCCTCGATGGTGATCTGCTGGGGGGTGCGGATACCGGCCACGACATCCTCGCCCTGGGCGTTGATGAGATACTCGCCGTTAAACATATTCTCGCCCGTGGCGGCGTCGCGGGAGAAGGCTACGCCGGTGGCGGAGTTGTCGCCCATGTTGCCGTATACCATGGCCTGTACGTTGACGGCCGTACCCCACTCCTCGGGGATCTGGTTCATGCGGCGATAGAGGATGGCACGCTCGTTCATCCACGAGTCAAATACGGCGCAGATGCCGCCCCAGAGCTGCTCCCAGGCGCTGTCGGGGAAGTCCTTGCCGGTGTATTCCTTCACGGCGCCCTTGAAGAGCTTGACCAGTGTCTTGAGGTCGTCGACGGTGAGGTCGGTGTCGAGCTTGACGCCCTTCTCCTCCTTCACTTTGTCCATGATTTCCTCAAAGGGGTCGATGTCGGTCTTCGACTTGGGCTTCATGCCGAGCACTACGTCGCCGTACATCTGCACGAAGCGGCGGTAGGAGTCCCATGCAAAGCGGGGATTGCCGCTCTTGGCTGCGAGAGCTTCTACGGTGGCGTCGTTCATGCCGAGGTTGAGCACGGTGTCCATCATGCCGGGCATGGAGGCGCGGGCGCCGGAGCGTACCGACACGAGCAGCGGATTGGCGGGGTTGTCAAATTCCTTGCCGGTGAGCGACTCTACATGGGCGATGGCTTTGCGTACCTCGTCTTCGAGGCGCTTCACCACTTCTTCGCGGCCGTACTGGGTGTATTCGGTGCAGACTTCTGTGGTGATGGTGAAGCCGGGAGGCACAGGCATGCCCAGGAGGTTCATCTCGGCCAGGTTGGCGCCTTTGCCGCCGAGAAGGTTTCGCATATCTGCCTTG